>SAMEA3387511__coassemble_1514_pt1 | contig 28111 bp, 21 predicted proteins | sample SAMEA3387511__metabat2_low_PE_011 | metagenome-assembled genome bin SAMEA3387511 (sample SAMEA3387511) | Felis catus | biome: Faeces | place: United Kingdom | collected 2012
TTTTTTACACTCCCCGGCAGAGCCGGGGGTTGTCTTTGCGCTAAAGCTAACAACAGCAAAAAACGGGCGGCTGCGTATGCAGCCGCCCGTTTCCATTTTCTTCTTATATCGTTTCGGGACCATGGGCATGATAGGCAACATAATACAAAAAGCCCCTACCAACTGCGGCCAGCAGCGCCACGGCCAGCAACACCATGCCCATCACGTTTCCTACACTCTTCATTGTCCCCTGCCCTGTCAAACCCCTGTGCGGCCCACTGTGCCGTCCCGAACGGTTCTATGCGTCCATGTATGCTGCAAGATATTCTTCCAGGGTATCCATATACTGTGCGTATAGTTTGTTGTCGTTTTGCAGCCCATGCCCGGAGTGCGGAAATTCAAAATAATCATGCGGCACCCCGTTTTTCTCCAATGCCGCAAGCAGCGGCTTTACGCTCAAATACGGGCAGACTTTATCGCAGGTCCCATAGGCCAGCAACGCGGGGGCCGCGCCTTCCTTCACCCACCGATCCGCCGAGATCGGTTTGACATACGCCAAATATTCCCCCGACGTGATCATTTCCGGCGTGAGCGTCGTTCCGCACATCGCGCCGAACAGCTTTGCGGCGGCTTCCGGGCTTTTATCCAGGCCATAGTTGGTCCAATCCTCATAATAGAAACTGGCGGGCCCGACCATTTCAAACACCATTTTTACGGGGACCGGCGCACTGTCCGCGTCCCTGTAGGCATAGACCAGCGCCAGCGTGCCGCCTGCGCTGCCGCCCGCGATCGCCATTCTGTCAAGCGGGTAGCCCCGTTTTTCCGCTTCCGCCACCACCCGCGGCATGGCGGATTTTACATCCATCGTCTGCGAATATACGCTTGCCGTGGGATTTTCCTCGCTGAACAGCGTGTAGTTGATACCGGCCGTCACGTAGCCCTTGGCGCACAGCCACTTCAAAATCCCCTCGTCGCCGCTTTTGTCTCCGCTGGTAAAGCCCCCGGCATGCAGATAGACGATCAGGCCATAGTGTTCTTTCGTGCGGTCTGCGGGCAGGTACAGATCAAATGTATTCGCCTGACCGTCCCCATAGGGCAGGTCGGTATAAACGGTCCCGACCGAATCGTTCCAATCCACGGTGTATTTGCCATGGAAGGGGTCCGCTTTTATTTTGAGCACCGCAGACACGGCGAACACCGAAACGAATACCGCGCTATAGATCAATCCCCACATCATTCTGCCCTTTCTTTTCGTTCTTCTCACAGAAAGTTCCCCCCGAACAGCGTACCGCCCAGCAGCAGGTTCAGGGCCGCCCTGACGGCCAGACGCCCCGATACGAAAGCCGCAACCGCGACCACCGCCAGGACGATCAGCCGTTTTGCTGTACCCGACATAGCATTTCCTCCTTGACATTTTGATGGGACAATTGTATCATTCTGACAGGGATGAGTCAATCGTTTCAGCAAATTGAGACAAACAGGGGGTTTTGTTTACACCATGAAGGGGAGCAATCAGGAAAAAAACAGCTATGTACGCAGCCAGATCCTGCATACGCTGCTGGATATGATGCAGGAGCAGGAACTTTCCACAATCGTTATCGGCAACCTGACCGAACGCGCCTGTGTAGGGCGGGCCTCTTTTTATCGGAACTTTACCAGTAAAGAGGATGTGCTGCGGCAGGAAGCGAACCGTCTGGCCGGTGTGTGGAAACAGCGTTACGAGAGCCAGGAACACGCCGCCCCCTCGGAAATTCTCGTCAGTCTGTTGGACTTTTACAAGGAACATTCTGACTTTTACCTTGCCTTATACCGGGCCGGGCTGGAAAATCTCGTATTGAATACGCTTCTGGAACAGATCGAAATTTCGCCGGACCTGCCAAACGCGGTCGCCTATCTTCGTTCCTCCATCGCCTACCTGCTGTTCGGCTGGATCGTCGAATGGATGAAGCGGGGCATGCAGGAAAGCGGCACCGAACTGGCGCAGATGATCGCCGAAGCACAGCGCGCCGAAAAAAACGCCCTGTGACGCAGAAACAGGCGGAAACTTCTGGTAGAAGTTCCCGCCTGCGATTCGACGTAAGACAGCAAAAAGCCGGGCGGCTGCCCATGCAGCCGCCCGGCCCGTTTTTTTAGTGGTTTTTATAGTAGTTGATCAGGCAGCCGTCCGCCAAAATCTGGCGCTCGGCGTCGGTCATGTCGCCCAGACGCACCGTGAAGCGCGTCACTTCGCCGTCGGGCTTGACCGCCACGGCTTCGATGTTCTCCGCCGCGTTCAGCAGCGCCGCGCGCACACCGGGCAGGAACACATAGTCGCCCTTCTCCAGAACGTCCGGCGTATCCAGCAGGAAGGGCAGCATGCCCCAGTTGATGCAGTTGGAGCGGTAACGCTTGGTGGCGTACTCGCAGGCAAAGTTGGCTGCGCCGCCCAGCACGCGCTGGCAGCTTGCGGCCTGCTCACGGGCAGAGCCGTCGCCGGGCTTGTTGGCAAAGATGGCCGAGCCGACGTTGGTGCTGTGCGGGACGGGATGGAAGCCCGCCTTTTCCAGCGCGGCGTAGACCTTGCGGATCTCCTCCGGCAGCGCGCCGTTGCGGCGGGCGGCGTCCATCACCTGCACGGCCTTGGCGCTGGGCACATAGGCCGGGTCCTTGCGGGAGAGCGTGAACTCCGCCAGGCGCAGGGGGTTGGAGCGGAACGAAGAAGTTTCGCCCGAGGGGATCAGCTCGTCGGTGGTGGTCACCGGGTCGGTGATATAGCTGACGACCTTCACCAGCAGGTCGTCGCTCAGGGCGGGCTGTTCGGGCCAGTCCTTGATGTTGGGGCCGAACTTGAGGGCGTACTCCGGTTCGGGGCGGCCCCAGCCGTTATAAACGCGCTTGTCGTACACGCCCTGATCGAAGTGGTAGGCTGGGGCGGTGTACTCGTGGTCGCAGACCTCGCTGGCGGCGGTCAGGCGGCCGCCGTTGGCCGCGGTGGCCGCGATGGAACGGGCGTCCATCAGGGCCACGGCGCTGATCTGACCCTCGCCGGGCTTGGAGCCTTCGCGGTTGGGGAAGTTGCGGGTGGTGTGGCGGATGCTGAACTCCCCGTTGGCCGGGGTGTCGCCCGCGCCGAAGCAGGGGCCGCAGAAGCATTCGCGGAAGATGCCGCCCGCGCTGACGATGTCCGCCACCGCGCCGTTCTTGACCAGTTCCAGATAGGTAGGCATGCTGTCGGGGTAGACGCTGAACTTGAACGCGCCGTTGCCGCAGCTCTTGCCGCGCAGGATCTCGGCCACCGCGCAGATGTTCTCATAGGTGCCGCCGGAGCAGCCCGCCACGACGCCCTGCTCCACATAGATGCTGCCGTCGGGCTGGATCTTGCTGACAAGGTCCATCTGCACGCGGCCCGCCAACTGGCGGTTGGCCTGCTGCTGGGCTTCATACAGGATGTCGCGGGCGTTGGCTTTCAGTTCCCGGATGGGGTAGGCGTAGCTGGGGTGCATGGGCAGCGCGATCATGCACTCCACCGTCGAAAGATCCAGCTCGATGCAGCCGTCGTAATAGGCCACGTCCGCCGGGGCCAGTTCCCGGTATGCGTCGGGACGGCCGTGTTCCGCGAAATACTGGCGGGTGACTTCATCTGTCTGCCAGATGGAGGACCAGCAGGTGGTCTCGGTCGTCATGACGTCGATGCCGTTGCGGTAATCCGCCGACAGGTTCGCCACGCCGGGGCCGATGAATTCCATGACCTTGTTCTTCACATAGCCGTTGGCGTAGGTGGCGCCCACCAGCGCCAGGGCCACGTCGTGGGGGCCTACGCCGGGGTTCGGCTTGCCGGTCAGGTAGACGGCCACCACGCCCGGGCGGGCCATATCATAGGTACGGCCCACGAGCTGCTTGGCCAGTTCGCCGCCGCCCTCGCCCACGGCGATGGTGCCCAGCGCGCCGTAGCGGGTGTGGGAGTCCGACCCCAGGATCATCCGGCCGCAGCCGGCCATCATCTCGCGGTTATAGCTGTGGATGACGGCCATGTTCGGCGGTACATAGATGCCGCCGTATTTGTGGGCCGCCGAAAGGGCGAACTGGTGGTCGTCCTCATTGATGGTGCCGCCCACCGCGCACAGCGAGTTGTGGCAGTTGGTCATGACATACGGCAGGGGGAACCGCTCCATGCCGGACGCCCGGGCCGTCTGGATGATGCCCACATAGGTGATGTCGTGGCTGGTCATCGAGTCGAACTTCATGCGCAGGTTTTCCATATCGCCGCTGGTGTTGTGGGCTTCCAGGATGCCGTACGCGATGGTGCCGCGGCGGGCCTCCGCCTCGGTCGTCCCCGCGGGGGCTTCCTGCTGGGGTCTGCCGTTCACCAGATACATGCCGTTTGGCCAGAGTTTCATGGGTTTTCCCTCCATTTCCCGGCAGGGCGCGCCCCGCCGTGGGTTCCTTTGCCGCCCGTTTGGGGGCGGCTCTTCCATTCTTACTACACTATACCCGCTTTATACGGGATTGTCAACGCAGTTTTGCCGTCGGGCGGCCGTGCGCGCCGGGCCGTCTTAATTAAATAAAGCCGACCGCCGTAAAAAGCGGAAATATTTTAAGTGTTCCTTGACGAAAGGTCGAAAATATTATAAAATGAAACCAGTATCCGGGGAGCCGCGCCGCCCGGCGCGCCTGCCCCGCAGACCCGAACAGGAAAGGAGCACGCTGATGTATTACCCTGACGTTCCGGCGCTGGAGCCGGAGGAAATGGAACTGCTCTGCCATGAATATCTGGAGCACAACGCCCATCTGGACGCCCGCCTGGCCGACCGGATGGGGGTCAAGCGCGGGCTGCGCAACCCCGACGGCACCGGCGTTCTGGCGGGCATCACCAACGTGTCCAGCGTTATCGGCTATGACCGCGCGGAGGACGGTTCCATCGTGCCGATCCCGGGCCGCCTTGTCTACCGCGGCGTGGACATCGACACCCTGGCGGCCGAAGCCGACAACCACGACCGCTTTCTGTTTGAGGAAGTGGTCTGGCTGCTGCTGTTCGGCTCGCTGCCCGACCGGGAGCAGCACGCCAAATTCTGCAAGCTGCTGGAGCATCACCGCGAACTGCCCCAGGGCTTTGCGGACGATATGATCCTGAATTCGCCGTCGCCGGACCTGATGAACAAGATGGCCCGCAGCGTGCTGGCCATGTACAGCTACGACGAACACGCCGAGGACCTGAGCCTGCCCAACATCCTGCGCCAGAGCGTGAACCTGATCGCGGAACTGCCCACGATGATGGTGAACGCCTACCAGATCAAGCGGCGCGTCTATGACCACGCCAGCATGTATTTCCACCTGCCCACCGAGGGCCAGAGCACGGCGGAGCATATCCTGAGCACCTACCGCGCCGACCAGAAGTTCACGCGCGAGGAAGCCCGCCTGCTGGACCTGTGCCTGATGGTACACGCGGACCACGGCGGCGGCAACTGCTCCACTTTCACCTGCCGCGTGCTTTCCAGTTCCGGCACCGATACCTATGCGGCCATCTCGGCGGCCATCGGTGCGCTGAAAGGCCCCAAGCACGGCGGCGCAAACCTGCGGGTCATGCACCAGTTGGACTACATCCTGCAGCACGTGCAGGACCCCGGCGACGACGGCGAAGTGCGGGAATTCCTGCGCAAGATCCTGCGCAAAGAAGCCGGGGACGGCAGCGGCCTGATCTACGGCATGGGCCACGCGGTGTACACCGTGAGCGACCCGCGCGCCCAGATCTTGAAGAACCACGCCCGCCGCATGGCCCACGCCAAGGGCTTTGACAAGGAGTTCGAGATGCTGTGCAGCATCGAACGCCTGGCCCCGCAGGTCTTTGCGGAGGAGAAGCACGGCCCCAAGAAAGTATGCACCAACGTGGACCTGTTCAGCGGGCTGATCTACCGCATGCTGGGCATCAGCGAGGACCTGTACACCCCGCTGTTCGCCATCGCCCGCGTGCCGGGCTGGTGCGCCCACCGCGTGGAGGAAGTCGAGTTTGCCAACCGCATCATCCGCCCGGCCTACAAGTATGTGGGCAAACCGCAGCCCTACATCACCCTGCAGGATCGGTGATGCCCGGCGGCGCGCATACTGCCGTTTTACATCGTTTCAACAATAAAAAGCCGCCGCAGGGCGGGCCTATAGGCCCGCCCTGCGGTTTTGTTTGGGCAGATTTCGGTTGCCCGTTCCCGGCGGCACTGCGTGGGCATTTGCACAAAAAAGCGGCCCGCCGGAAAAGGCAGGCCGTGGGTTGTGTCGGGGGAAATATTTTTGTGGAGTGTTTTATGATTCCCGCGGGGCGCGCGGTCAAACCGTCGCTGCGGTATGCAGGACGTTCCCGGCGACGCTGTAGGGCGGGGTCTTGACCCCGCCGAAAGGCTCCCCTTTAGGGGCTACGGAGTCGAGCGCCGCCTGCGGCGGATGCAGCGAGACGAAGTAGGGGCAGCGGTCGCAGAATGCAAGCGCCGTACCAAGGCGCGCAGCATGATGCGCGAACCGCAACCTGGCCAAGGCCGCGCAGCGGCCTGAGGGGTCTTGCAAAAGGCAGCGTGATCGTCACCTGGAAAGTTCCCACCCTTCCGTCTGCCTGCGGCAGACACCTCCCCTGGGAGGGGAGGCTTTACTCTGCAACCCGTCAAAGGCTCCCCTTTTAGGGGAGCTGGATGCGCCGCAGGCGCAGCCTGAGGGGTGTTGTTACCTGAAGCACTTCGTCTGCCGGGATGTGCCCGCGACGGGATCAAGACCCCGCCGCTCTTTGCTTTGCCATACCCGGAGGGGTCCAGACCGCAGGGACGTTCCCACCATTCCGGCAGGCACGCCATACCATCGTTCCCACCCGGCCGCAGGCGGCACATAAACAGGCCGCATTCCATAAGCCTTCCGTCCAAACACACGAACCCCCACCGCCTGCCATAAGGCAGACGATGGGGGATTCTTCCCTGAACGGTCCCGCGTCAGGGCAAAACGGGCCGGACCGTGACGCGCACGGTGTCGCCCGGCTGTTTCCCGATCTTCGCGCGGATGTCCTTGCGTATCCCGATGATATAGCGGATGGAACCATCCTCATTTTTGACGCCCATATTGACGATACTGCCGGAGTACGGTTCGCCGTCAAAGGTGATCTCCGCCTTGACCCGGCCCCGGCCGAACTCCTTCCGAATGTCATACGGGAAACATACATAGGCGCCGCCCTTTTCGGGCACGGGATAGATCACAGAGGTAAAGGTATAGCTTTTTTCCACAGGCTACGACACCAGCTTTCGGCGGCGGCCGCCGGGCCCGCCGCAGTTCTCTCTATTATAATGTAGGGCCGCAAAAGCCCGCGCCGCTCACAGCGCGCCTTTGGTCGAAAGCACACCCTCGATCCGGGGATCGGTGCGCGTGGCGGCGTCCAGCGCCTTGCCGAAGGCTTTGAACAGCGCCTCCAGCTTGTGGTGGTCGTTTTCGCCGTACAGAACTTTCAAGTGCAGGTTCATGGCCGCCGCATAGCTTACGGCATAGAAGAACTCCCGCGCCATCTGGGTGTCCATGCCGCCGCAGGACGGCGCCGCAAAGGCCGCGTCATACACAAAGTAGGGCCGCCCGCCCAGGTCCACGGCGCACAGGGCCAGCGTTTCGTCCATGGGCAGCAGGCAGCTTCCGTACCGCACAAGGCCCGCCTTGTCGCCCAGGGCCTGCCGCAGCGCGGTCCCCAGGGCGATGCCCACGTCCTCGATCGTGTGGTGGCAGTCCACGTTCAGATCGCCGCGGCAGTGTACGGTCAAATCGAACAGGCCGTGGCGGGCGAAGCCGTCCAGCATGTGGTCAAAAAAGCCGATGCCGGTATCCAGTTCGGTCTTGCCGGTGCCGTCCAGTGCCAGCGTCAGGGTGATCTGCGTTTCGCGGGTGTTGCGGGTGACCGTTGCCGTGCGTGCCATAGGCCGGGACTCCTTTCTTCCGGGCGGGGCAGACCGGCGCGGCCTGCCCCTGTATGATCGTATTCTATCCGTACTATACCATGCCCGGCGGGCAGCGTCAACGGCTGCGGCCGCCCCAAAAGGGGAAAAACCTGTCAGTTGTAAAATTTATTTACGAAATCGCAACACATTTCACCCATTGCCGCGTTACAATAAAAATACACTACTCCCAGATGTGGTCCACCCCCAAAAGCGAGGCTCCCGGCCCCGTTTTTTGTGGTGCGTGCCTTTCTGTCTGATCTTTTGTTGAAAGGACAAGCGCAGTATGGCAAAGATCATCGGAATCGACCTGGGCACGACCAATAGCTGCGCCGCCGTGATCGAGTGCGGCAAGCCGGTCGTGATCCCCAATGCGGAGGGCCAGCGCACGACCCCCTCGGTGGTGGCGTTCACCAAGGCGGGGGAACGCCTTGTGGGCGACGCGGCCAAACGGCAGGCGGTCACCAACGCCCCCCGCACGGTCAGCAGCGTCAAGCGGTCGATGGGCAGCGACACACGCATCCCCATCGACGGCAAATGCTATGCCCCGCAGCAGATCAGCGCCATGATCCTGCAAAAACTCAAGGCCGACGCCGAAGCCTACCTGGGCGAGCCGGTGACCGAAGCCGTCATCACGGTGCCCGCCTACTTCAACGACGCCCAGCGCCAGGCCACCAAGGACGCCGGGCGCATCGCCGGGCTGGAGGTCCGGCGCATCATCAACGAACCCACGGCCGCCGCGCTGGCCTATGGCCTGGACAACGGCCGCGCCCAGACCGTCATGGTCTACGACCTGGGCGGCGGGACCTTTGACGTTTCGCTGATCCAGATCGGGGACGGCATCGTGCAGGTGCTGGCCACCTGCGGCGACAACCACCTGGGCGGCGACGATTTCGACGCCCGCATCGTGGACTGGCTGGTGGACCAGTTCCGCCGGGAACACGGGCAGGACCTGACCGGCGACCGCGTGGCCATGCAGCGCCTGCGCGAAGAAGCCGAAAAGGCGAAGAAAGAACTTTCCGCCGCCACCCAGACCGAGATCAACCTGCCCTTCCTCACCGCCGGGCCGGAGGGGCCGGTCCACTTCCAGGCGACGCTGACCCGCGCCGTGTTTGAGGAACTCTGCGGCGAACTGGTGGAGCGCACGGCCCTGCCGGTGCGCAACGCCCTGAGCGACGCCCACCTGAGCGCCAGCGACTTGGACCAGGTATTGCTGGTGGGCGGGTCCACCCGCATCCCCGCCGTGCAGGCCAAGGTCCAGCGCATGGTGGGGCTGGAACCGTCCCACGCGCTGAACCCCGACGAATGCGTGGCCCTGGGGGCCGCCGTGCAGGCGGGCCGCCTGGGGGGCGAGGAACTGGCCGGCGCGGGCGAGGACCTGCTGCTGATGGACGTGACCCCGCTGACCCTTTCGGTCGAAACGGTGGGCGGTGTGGCGACCCATCTGATCGAGCGCAACGCCACCATCCCCACTCGGTTCAGCAAGGTGTTCACAACGGCGTCGCCGTTCCAGTCCACAGTCGAGATCAAGGTGCTGCAGGGCGAACGGGAATTTGCCAAGGACAACAAGCTGCTGGGCACCTTTACGCTGCGCGGCATCAAGCGGGCGTGGGCCGGGGTGCCCAAGATCGAAGTGACTTTTGACATCGACGCCAACGGCATCGTCAAGGTCAGCGCGCGGGATCTGGATACCGGCCGGGAACAGGGCATCACGATCACCGGCTCGTCCAATTTGAGTGAGGACGAGATCCAGCGTGCCATGCAGGAAGCCGCGGCCTTTGCCGGGCAGGACAAGGAGCGCAAGGCCGCGCTGGAAGTGCTGAACGCCGCCGAAGCCGCCCTTTACCGGGTGAACACGGCGCTGGGCAGCAAGTCCGGCAAGGCGCTGGACCGCGAGACCCGCGGCCGCATCAAGGAAGCGGAGCGCGGGGTGGAACGGGTCACCCGCCACAAAAAGGCCGAAAAGCTGACCCCCGCCGATGTGCAGTCCATCCGCACCGCGCTGGACGCCCTTTCCGCCGTGGCGGCCCCGCTGGTCGCCCAGTGGGAGAGCGAACAGTCCAGCCAGCCCCGGTGAATTTTTATCAGAGTTACAGACTGTCGAAAAGATTTAGAATCCGTTGCCAGCGGCGGACATGCGCCGACGCTGGCAACACATACAGGGAAATTTTGCGGCAAATTGTGTATGAGGCCATGGGCCGATTGCGCGATTTGCCGTAAAATTTTGTCGAAGAGGAATCCAAAGGGCTGCGGAGCCGCGCGCCGCCTGCGACGGACACAGCAAGGCGGAGCAGGGGCAGCGGTCGCAGAACGCAAGCGCCGCCCCAAGGCGCGCCGCGGGATGCGGGAACTGCAACCCGGTAAACAGGAGCGTCCGGCACGCAACTGTTGCCCTCTTTGCAGCGTGTCGGTTTTTCTGACACGCTGATGCCCCACGTCCCCGGACGCGGGGCCTGTTTTTGCAGGGCTGGGTTGGGAAATGCTGCCGTTTTTGTGGTAAGTTCTGCCGCCTGCCGTGCCCGCGGAGGGCGGCCGGGCGGCGTTTCCCGCTTTGCCGGGGCGGCGCGGGGGCACGCCGCCCCTTTGGCAGACTTTTGACGATCATTTACTTTATAAAAAAAGCGTGCTATAATGAAAATGTCCCAAGGTGGGACGCGTTTTTTCACATAGACAGGAGGAGATACCAATGCACTATGTCGATCAGGCAAACCACGTATCGTATCTGAGTTGTGTGGAAGACCTGCTGTCTACGCAGCAGGTGCGTTCCATGAAGCAGTGGGGGCATCATTTTTCGGTCACGACCTACGACCACTCCCTGTTTGTTTCTTACGTTGCGTTCCGGCTGGCCCGCCGCTGGAAATGCGATTACCGCATGGCCGCCCGCATGGGGCTGCTCCATGACCTGTACTTGTATGACAGCCACGACCGTTCGGCGCATCCGGGCAACCAGTGCTTTGACCACCCTGTGGCCGCGCTGAAAAATGCCCGCGCGCTGCTGGACCTCAGCGAAAAAGAGGAGAACATCATCATTTCCCATATGTGGCCGCTGGCCAAGACCATGCCGCATTCCAAGGAAGCGGTGATCGTGAACCTCGCAGACAAGATGTGCGCCACGTTGGAAGTTTCCTATCTGTCCCGCCTGAAGCGTATTCAGCGCTGGATCCCCGATACCTCTGCCGCCATCGCAGGATGATACATTGTAAACCTGTATAAAGCCCGGCGCGCCTGCGTGTGCAGACGCGCCGATTTGCTGTGCCGGGCGCGAAAAAACGGGGCGGCAGCGCGGAAAATCTTGCCAAAAGCCCTTGACAAAATGCGGGGGGGGGGGGGTATCATGGTTAGTAAGTTCGTTCGTAATGATACCGCCTGTAAAAAGGGCGGCCCCGTATTTTTCGGAGGTTCTTCGGAACGGTCAAACGATAGAGGAGGATGTTGAACCCTATGAAATTGGCAGCACATGGAAAACGTGCCCTGTCGCTGGCGATAGCGGCCGCCATGGCGGTCTCGCTGTGCAGTCCTGCCATGGCACAGTCTGCCACGCCGGAAACGGCAGTGGTAGAGGAATCGGCTGGGGAAGGTGCCGGGAACTTTGAGACAGACGAAGCTGACAAACTGAATGCCCAGCTCATGACGCTTGACAATGGCGGCGAAGATGCAGAAAGCACCGTGACGGCAAATGACGATAATGTCGCCATGATCGGCGATACGGGCTATGAGACCCTGACTGCGGCTATCGACGCCGTGGCGGACAACACGCCCACCACCATCACCCTGCAGAAGGATGTTAACGAAGGAACTGTTACCATTCCCGCAAACAAAATTATCACGATTGAATTGAACGGTCACACGGTCGCTGTCAGCGGCGCCTACACTGCGATCGTGAATTCGGGTGATTTGACTTTGCAGGACAGCACAGGGAATGGCGGTGTTTCTGCGACTGATACACAGGGGTCCTGTGTGGGATTGGATAATAACTCCAAGAATGCAAGGCTTACTATCAAATCCGGCAAATACGATGCCAACGACGGCACGATACTGACTGGCAGGGCTACCGGTGCCACCATCAACATTGAGGGCGGCGAGTTCTATTCTGCCGACAATGCGGTCATCATGGGCAACGGCAGCGAGCGGGAAGGTGAGCCGAATATCATCAACATTTCCGGCGGTACTTTTACGGGTGCGATCCGTTCCGAGGGGTACATTGCCTGCGGCATTTATGCGCCGTGGAAAGATATTGTCACGGTCAGCGGCGGTACCTTTAACATTACCGATGGTGCAGGTATCGTGGCCCGCGCCGGGTCGGTTACTGTGAGCGGTGATGCGACCTTTAACGTCACCGGCAATATGCAGGGCTGGGTCGGTGACAAGAGCCAGGAGTTGCCTTGTTCTGTTTTTGTTTTTGATAACACCAATCCCGCCTACCCTGCCGTGACCGATTCTGATAAAATCAAGGTCGAAGGCGGCAATTTCAAGGCGGACGGTGACGTTATTGCCGTACTGTCCGACGAGGACACGAACAAGCGCGTGGAAGTCACCGGCGGCACCTTCTCCAGTGATCCCAGTGCCTTTGTGCCGGAAAACTGCACGGTCACTCCTGAAAGTGACGGCCGCTTTACGGTCGCCCCCTTGAATGCAGAGAATGCCGTAGCTCAAATCGGCGATCGCTTCTATTCGTCCCTGGTGGATGCCATTGCAAATGTGAATAAAGGGGAGACCATCACCCTGCTGAAAGATGTAGACAACGCCGAGGGCGTGTCTGTGCCAAGCGGGAGCGAGTTTACGGTGGATTTCGGCGGTCATACCTATACGCTGAACCAGCCGGGGGCCGGGTCTCCCAACACCGAGACCAACGGTTTCCAGTTCTTGAAAGACTCCAATATCACCCTCAAGGACGGCACGATCCGCATTTCTGAGCAGAATGGGCACGGCGGTGCCGGTAAACCTATCGGACGTATTATCCAAAACTACGCTGATTTGACGCTGGAAAATATGCAGATCTATGCTGCAAACCAGTGGACTGATGAAAACTATGCGTTGAGCTTCAACTGCGGGAACATTACCTTCACGGGCAACACCAGCGTGTACACCACCAATCCCGCCAATACCATTGCGTTCGACGTCTGCTATTGGCTAGATGGCGGCTACACTGAGGGTACCTATGTTACTTTTGATGAGAATTATACAGGTACCATCGAGGGGCTTATCGAGTATAATAGTACCGACCCTGCAAAAGGGACACTAACCATCAATGGCAACGGCCAATTCCAAGGTGTGAAACTCTCGTCCGAGTCTGTTAATGGTGTGACTATCTCCATCACCGGTGGCAACTTTGCTGTAGACCCCAGCGACTATCTGGCGGACGGCAAGACGGTAGTGGCTGGCGATCAGACGGGCTACCCCTTCAAAGTGACCGACGCCGCTGCGGGCAGTGAACCGGCGGAAGTCGTGCCGGAGGAACCGAACGTGAAAAACCCGGCCGCCAACGATGCCACTGCTACGGAAGATGAGAAGAAACTGGCCGCTGATTTGGGCAAGAAGCTCAACAATGTAACGGTGCAACAGGATGAACTGCTGCTTGCCGCTTACGATGTAGCCAACGAGAACACTGTGACGGAAAACGAAGGAAAAGAAGCGCTGGAAGCGGCTGACATTCCTGTGAGCGATGTTGAAGACGTTTCCATCGTGGTTCAGCCGTATCTAGATATTACGCTGACCGATACGCAGATCAGCGACGATACCCAGAACTTCACGCTGGATATCACCCCCATGTACCGTAAGGTGGCAACCACAGATGCAGATAACGTGATCGTGAAAGGGGAAACTGTTGCGGACGAAACCGCCAACGCCGTAGTGCTGGGCGAACCTGCCGAACTGTCTGTGACCCGCCCGGTGGAGATCACCGTCCCCCTGACGCCCGATTTTACCGATAATGATACGTTGCTGGTCCATCATCGTAAGGACGATGGCACCCGCTATGTCTATGATGGCACGGTGAGCGAGGGCAAGGACAATGTGACCTTCACCAATCCCAACGGCTTCAGCCTGTTCACCATTTCCACCGACCTGCGCAAGGCGGTCATTACGCTGGACGGCGTGCAGACCACGCTGACGGCGGAGGACCTGGGCCAGCCCCTGCCTGGTGCCGAGAAACCCGGCTATACCTTCCAGGGACTTGCTTTCGATGGCGTGGAAGGCACCTGGACCGTTCTGACCGAGGACCTGCTGGACAAGCTGGCGGAACTGTATAAGGGCGAACCCATTGTGGCGACCGCGGTGTACACGCAGAACCCTGCCGGCGAAAGCGGAGATACGAACAACTCCGAAACGCCTGCGTCCACGCCCGCGCCGACTCCGGCCCCCACGCCTGTGCAGGATGACGGCACGGTGTATTACACCTGCCCGGCCTGCGGCTACCATGACTGGACGGCTACCGCCGACGGATACCAGTGCGACCATTGCGCATACCTGGAATCTGCCAAGCAGCTTTCCAGCTATGGCAACGTGAAGGGTGTGTATGAACCGAAGGCCGCGGCCGCAGGCAGCGCCGCCGCGCAGAGCGCGATCCCCCAGACCAGTGACGAGAGCAACCCCGCCCTGTGGGCCATGCTGTGCGCCCTCTCTGCCGCCGCGCTGCTGGGCCTGGGCATTGTGCACCGCAAACGGCAGTAAAGTTTTGGTGATCTTATAATCCTATAACCAGCCCCGCCCCCGGAACGTTCCGGGGGCGGGGCTGGTGGGCGTAAAAATATCATAAGCCGTCTGCGGTGGTTTGTAGGGCGGGGTCTTGACCCCGCCGCGGGCACATCCCGGCAGACAGATTGCTTCGGGTAACAACACCCCTCAGGCTGCGCCTGCAGCGCATCCAGCTCCCCTAAAAGGGGAGCCTTTCAAACGAACAGCCACCTCTAAAGCCTCCCCTTTCAGGGGCTGCGGAGTCGAGCGCCGCCTGCGGCGGATGCGGTAGGGCAAACTATCTTTCCCGGCGTCATAATCGCCTTTTCGGCGATTGAATACAGAGGTTCGCCCTTCGCTCATCGCTCCGGTCGTTGCCGCTACGCGGCAAGGCAGCCGGTCGCAGAATGCAAGCGCCGCACCAAGGCGCGCAGCATGATGCGGAAACCGCAACCCGTGGGTAGCTGCCGCAGGCAGACGGAAGGGTGGGAACTTTCCGGGCAACGATCACGCTGTCTTTGGCAAGACCCCTCAGGCCGCTGCGCGGCCAGCTCCCCTATGAGGGGAGCCTTTCGGCGGGGTCAAGACCCCGCCCTACAGTGCCGCCGGGAACATCCTGCATACTGCAGCGATGGTTTGACCGCGCGCCCAACGAGAATCATAAAACGCCCCGCCAACATATTTCCACAAACACAACCCACAGGCCGCCTGTGCGCGGCCCCCACGGCCTGCCGTTTCCGGCGGGCCGCTTTTTATTCCCGCCCCGCATAAGGCCGCGGGACAAAACCAAGTCCCCCTCTCCCCTGCCCGCGCCCCAGCACCGCGGCCCCGCAAAATTCCTTGCGCTTTTGGCGGTTTCGGGGTATACTATACATAGGAAGATCCCCGCTTTTTTCCGGCCGGAAACCAGAATGTGAGGTGTGAACGCAATATGGAGCCACTGGTCATTACCGTCGCGCGCGAATATGCTTCGGGCGGCAGCGAGATCGCCCAAGCCGTCGCGGACAAGCTCGGCATCCCGCTGTACAACAAAGAACTCATCACCCTGGCCGCCAAAAAGAGCGGCCTGAGCGAAGAAGCCATCGCCGCCAGCGAGAACCAGCGCAGCGGCAGCCTGATCTACAGCCTGTACATGATGGGCAACACCATGCCGCTGGCCGATCAGGTCTACATCCTGCAAAGCAACGTCATCAAGGAGCTGGCCGCCAGGGAGTCCTGCGTGATCCTGGGGCGCTGCGGCGACTATGTGCTGCGCGAACGCCCCAACGTGCTGCGGGTCTTTATCTATGCCCCGCTGGCCGAGCGCATCCGGCGCGCCAAAAGCCGCCCCGGCGCCAAAGATATGGCCGACCGGCTGTGGGAAGTCCAGCTTTCCAAACATGACCGCGCCCGCGCCAGCTACTACAATTATTATACCGAAAACCGCTGGGGCGAAGCCAAAAACTACGACCTGTGCCTGAATGCGGCGCTGGGGCAGGATGCCTGCGCCGGGCTGATCGCAGAGGCCGCCCGGGCGCTGGGTAAGCAGGGCTGACCCGCCGCGCCCATCTGTAAAAGGAGTGTGTAAACTATGCTGCGTTATTTGAAAGCCGGGCTTGTGCCCAGCATCGCGTTTTTGCTGCTGGGCATCCTGCTGCTCGTCATGCCGCAGACCAGCCTGCTGTGGATCTGCTACGCCTTCGGCGCGGTGGTGCTGCTGACCGGCATCGTCTGCCTGTTCCAGTACACCCGCCTGCGGGGCAGCGGCTTCCTGGCGCCGTTTTTGCTGGTGAGCGGCGTGGCCACCGCCGCGCTGGGCCTGTTCACGCTGTTCCAGCCCGAAGTGGTCGCCAGCTTCCTGCCTGTGGTGTTCGGCATCTTTATCCTGATCGACGGCATCACCCGCGTGGGCGCGGCGCTGGACCTTGCCAAGCGCCACGGCGACAAATGGTGGCTGATGCTGCTGCTCAGCCTGCTGTCCGTCGTGCTGGGCGTGCTGCTGCTGACGAATCCCTTTGGCGCGGCGGTCAGCGTCGTGATGCTCTGCGGCATCCTGCTGATCGTGGAAGGCGCGCTGAGCCTGTTCTGCGCGCTGTACACCGCCATGGAACTGCGGACGCTGGAACGCATGACCGACGCGGCCATGACAGCCACCCTGCAGGCCCTGGGCGACCTGGCCGACGAGGAGGACGCCCCCGGCGCCCCGGAGGACGAGGTCGTTTATGACGCCGAAAGCACCGATGTTTCCGACAACAACGATCCCCCGCAAAACTGAAAACACGAAGGAGACCCTTGTACCCATGTATGATCTGATCATCGTAGGCGCCGGCCCGGCCGGCATTTTTACCGCCCTGGAACTGCTGCGCAAAGGCAGCCGCCCCCACAGCATCCTGCTGGTGGAAAAGGGCAAACCGGTGGAAAAACGCCACTGCCCCAAGGACAAGACCGGCGTCTGCGTCAACTGCAAGCCCACCTGCGCCATCACCACCGGCTTTTCCGGCGCGGGCGCATTCTCGGACGGCAAGCTGTCGCTGTCCTATCAGGTGGGCGGCGAACTGCCCGACCTGATCGGCGAGGATTTTGCCCAGGAACTCATCAACTACACCGACAAGATCTATCTGGAATTCGGCGCTGACCCCCATGTGGAAGGCATCTACCAGGGGACCGAGATCAAGGACATCCGCAAGCGCGCCATCCAGGCCGGCCTGCAGCTTGTGGACTGCCCCATCCGCCACCTGGGTACCGAGAAGGCCCAGCAGCTTTACCTGAACATCCAGAACTACCTGCTGGACGCGGGCGTGGAGATGCTGTTCGAGACCGAATGTGAGAACATCCTGCTGGAAGGCTCGGTCTGCAAGGGCGTGCGCCTGCGCGAAAAGAGCGGTTCGCGGGATGTGTTCGGCCGTCAGGTGGTCATTGCCACCGGCCGCCGCGGCGCCGACTGGCTGGAAAAGATCTGCGCCGAACACCACATTGCCCACAAGCCCGGCACGGTGGACATCGGCGTGCGGGTGGAATGCCGCAACGAAGTGATGGAGACCATCAACAAGGTGCTCTATGAAGGCAAGCTGATCGGCTACCCCGCCCCCTGGCGCAACAAGGTGCGCACCTTCTGCCAGAACCCCGGCGGCTTTGTGGCGCAGGAAAACTACGACAACGACCTGGCGGTGGTCAACGGCCACAGCTTCAAAGAGAAAAAGAGCGACAACACCAACCTGGCCATTCTGGTCAGCCACAACTTCACCGAGCCGTTCAACCAGCCCATCGCCTACGCCCAGAAGGTGGGCGAACTGACCAACATGCTGGGCGCGGGGCACATTCTGGTGCAGCGTTACGGCGACATTCTGGACGGCAAGCGCACCTGGGCCAAGGAACTGGCCCGCGCCAACGTGCGCCCTACCCTGAAGGACGCCGTGGCCGGGGACATCACCGCGGCCATGCCCTACCGCGCCATGGTCAACATCATCGAATTCATCAAGATGGTGGACCAGGTGGTGCCGGGCTTCGCCAGCCCCGAAACGCTGCTCTACAGCCCCGAACTGAAGTTCTACTCCAACAAGGTCAAGATGGACACCGACCTGGAGACCAACATCGCCGGGCTGCACTGCCTGGGCGATTCCTCCGGCTGGACCCGCGGCCTGATGATGGCTTCGGTCATGGGCGTGCTGATGGGCCGCAAACTGCTGGAAAAGCACGATTTCTGATCGTTTTTTCTTCAAACAAAGCAAACCGGACCCCCGCGGGCAATGCCCGCGGGGGTCCGGTTTTTGTTCTGTATAGAACCGCTCTTATTTTACTGGCCGCTGCCCAGCGTGACGGCCAGGGTCAGGACCTTGCCTTCGCGCTCCACCTGCAGGTTGACGGTATCGCCCACCTGTTTGTCGGCCAGATAGCTCTTGACGCTGTTGCTGGAGCTGACCGCCGTATCGTCCACGGCGATGATGCGGTCGCCCGCCTTGACGCCCGCAGCTTCGGCGCCGCCGCCCGGGGTGACTTCCACCACATAGACGCCGGTGCTGCTAACGCCGATCTGGGCCGCCGTGTTGGCGTCCATCACGTCGAGGATCTTGACGCCCAGCGCCGGGCGGATGACCGCGCCGTTCTCGATAAGCTGCTGGGCGATCTCCATGGCGGAGTCGATGGGGATGGCGAAGCCGATGCCCTCGGCCTCGGAATAGCTGCTCTTGGCGTTGACAACGCCGATCAGTTCGCCGTTGGCGTTGAACAGGCCGCCGCCGGAGTTGCCCGGGCTGATGGAAGCGTTGGTCTGCATCAGGGTCATATCGTTGTCTTCGACGGTGACTTCACGGTTCAGCGCGCTGATGATGCCGTCGGTGACGGTGTTGGACAGGGTGCCCAGCGGGTTGCCCACGGCCACCACGGTCTCGCCCACGGCCAGGGCGTCGCTGTCGCCGATGACCGCCGGGGTCAGGCCGGTGGCTTCGATCTTGATGACCGCGATATCCGAGGTCGTGTCCGACCCGACGATGGTCGCGTCATAGGAATCGCCGTTCTGAAGCTGCACTTTGACGCTGGTGGCGCCGTCCACCACATGGGCGCAGGTCAGGATATAGCCGTCCTGGCTGATGATGACGCCGGAACCCGCGCCGCTCTGCACATAGTAGCCGCCGAACCAGGTCTGGGAGCCGCTCATCTGCTCGGTAGTGATGGCCACCACGCTGGGCGACACCACCGACGCGATCTGCTGCAGGCTCATGGATTCGCCGCCGGCGCTGTTGGCGCTGCTGTCGCTGTGCTGCACCTGCTGGACCACCACCTGATTGCCGGCCAGGCCGGTATAGTTGGCGATCATGGCGCCGCCAATACCGCCGCCGATGCCCAGGGCCACCACGCCCACACAGGCCAGCACCCGCAGCAGGGTGCGGCGGCCTTTGCGCGGGGGCTTGGGGGGCTGCTGGGGCGCGCTGGCGTAGCTGTAGCCATTGTAGCCGTTGCCGCCATTGCCGCTGTTCCCGCCGCTGAAGCTGCTGGTATAGCCATTGTTATTGCTGTTGTTATAGCTGTTGCTGTAGCCGTTATAACTGCCGGTGCTGCCCGGATTGCCGCTGGCCGCGCTGCCGCTGTTGGCGGTGTTGGCAGGGTTGGTGCCCGCCGTGCTGCCGGTGTTGGCATTACCGGTGGCGCCGTCCTGCCCCGCGGTGGAGTAATCGGTGCGGGCGGTGTTGGCGGTGTTCATGCCGCTGCTGCCCACGTTGGGGTAGCTGCCCTGGGGCTGGCTGCCTTCCCCGGCAGGCTGCTGGGGCTGGGTGTTGTTCTGGGGCGTGCCGTCGCCCGATGTATGATTGTAAAGACCAGAGTAATCGTATTCGTTGCTCATGCAGATCCTTCCTTTCTGCGTACTTTGGAGGGGGCTTTCCGCCTTCTCTGGTTAACAGTATACCCGCGAATTGTGAAATAGGTTTCGTCAGCGGGTGAAAAGAATGTGAAAAACGGGGCTTTTCGGGCCTGTTTTCCCCTCATTTTCACATATTTTATCATTTTGGGATGGTTTTTGGCAAGTCCCCGCCCCGCCGGGCGAAGCTGTTCAGGTTGCCGAAATTGTACGGGCAGGCGTCCCGGCATTTATGGCAGCGGATCTTCCAGATCTGCGCTTCCTCATCGTCCCCGAAGGCATAGTTCCAGCACGCCTGCTGGCGCAGTTCGGGGCCGTCCAGCGCGTGGATGGGGCAGGCCGCCACGCACAGGCCGCAGTCGTTGCAGACCGGCTCTTTCAGCGGGTCCGGCTCAAATTCCTGTTCGCAGAGGACCGCCCCCAGCCAGACCATGCTGCCGAACTCCGGCGTGATGAGCAAGGAGTGCCGCCCGATGGTGCCCAGACCCGCCGCCTGGGCCGCGTGCTTCTGCGAGATGATCGAGCGGTAGCGGCCGGTGTTTTTATCCCACTGGCTCTCGTTGGTGGGGATGGGGACGCAGACGATCTGGCGCTTTTCCATCTCGATGCAGAAATTCAGCGCGATGGCGTCCATCTTCGGCGTGATCGAGTTGCGCACGCGGGTATAGGGCACATCGGTATTGCAGAAAAGCGTCCCCACCGGGAACCGGCACGCAAAGGAGATGACCGACCGGCAGGTGGGCAGCACGTCCCGCGGGTGGTAGCCCGGCGGCGCGGCGTCGAAGCGGTCGATGCCGGCAATGCCGCACAGGTCGGCCCCCAGCGCGAACAGCGTTTGTTTTACAGCTTCACGGTTCATCATCGTGCATCGCTCCTTTTTCTTCGCGCGTTCCTGCGCGCCGCCCTGCCCCCATGATAGCAGAGTCCCGCCCCCTGCCGCAAGCATTTTTTTGACAAATCAGGCGGCGCTGTTCAGGCCGGGCCGCCGCGCAGGTAGGCTTCCACCGCGCCCTCATAGGAAGCCCACGCCGTCATGGGCAGGCCCAGCGCCCGGCCCGCGGCCAGCACCTCCCGGTAACCGGCGGCCCATTCCGGCAGGCCCTTTTTGCTGTGGTTTTCCACCATTTCGCGGGTGTCCTGCGTCAAGAACATCCGCTGCATCGTGTGGGCCACCAGGAACGTGGGCAGCCGGAACAGGTTGGCCGGGAACACGTGCCGGGTATCGACGCCCTGCCGCGCGCAGACGGCGATGCCTTCCCGGAAGGCCGCGACCATCGTTTTCACCGCCCGGTAGTCCTTCGCAAAGGCGGCAAAGCTGCCCCGTTCCAGCAGGGCGCCCGCGGTGATGGACTGTTGCAGGTAATGCACCTTCAGCCAGTCAAAGATGGCCGGGTCCTCGCAGGTCCTGATCCCGGCGGCCTCGAAGCCCTGCCGCAGCTGTTCCACCGCAGACCGGGACGGCCCGCCCAGGCGCGCCGGTTCGTCAAACAGGATCGCCTGGATGCCCGTTTCGTCCCGGCCGCCGCCCACGTTGGAGGGGAACGCCACCGCATACGGGGCGTCCCCCAGGCAGGCTTCCACCTCGCTGCGCAGGTCCCAGTTGTTCTGCATAAACGCAAAGTACCCGGCGCAGGCCCGCTTCTGCGCCAGGCGCGGCAGCAGGCTTTGCAATTGGCAGCGGTTGACCGCCACCAGCACCCCGTCGTAGGGCTTTTCGATCTCGGTCACGCAGCGGGGACGGAAGGTCCGGCGCTCATAGGTACCGGCGTGTTTCGTCAGGTCTTTCAGCGCCATCGGCACCCCGCCCGCCAGGCGTTCCGCCTGTTCCGGCTTTACCAGAAGTTCCACGTTGTGCGCGCGCGAAAGCAGGTACGCATAGGTCGTCCCGATGGTCCCCGCGCCGCAGATCAGATAGTTCATACGTTCCCTCCCGTGCAGTTTTCCCCGCCGCACGGCGTACCGGGCGGGCAGGTCCCTGCGTCCTATTATAGCGCATCTGCCGCCGCCCCGCAAACGCCGCTTGACAACGCCCCCGCGGCCCTGTATCCTGTTGAAAGAAAGGGGTGCTTGCCATGGAGATCCGCCGGGACGGCTGCGTGTACACATTATATAAGGAGCGGGCGGCCATCGGCACGGCGCGGCTGGCGGACGGCGCGCTGTGGGTGGAGATCGACCCCGCCTGGCGGCGGCGCGGCTACGGCAGCTATCTGCTCAAAGAACTGCTGCGGCAGAACGGCGGGCTGGACCCCAAACAGGCCAGCCGCTTCACCGCCCCGCTGCCGGGGGACGCCGCCGGGCGGGCGCTGGCCGCCAAGTTCGGCTTTGTGCCGGAAGAAAACCGCCTTGTGCGCCGCCGCCTGCCCGACTGGAGCGCCGTCGGTTTCTGCCACGAATTTCTGGCCGCCCGGCTGGCCCCTGGCGGGCTGTACATCGACGCCACCTGCGGCAACGGGCACGACACCGAATTTTTGTGCCGTCTGGCCGGGCCGCAGGGCCGGGTGCTGGGGCTGGACATCCAGCCGCAGGCCGTGGCCGCCACCAACGCCCGGCTGGCCGCCGCGGGGCTGGCGGGCATCGGCCGCGCCGTCCTCCACGACCACGCGCGCCTGGGGGAGCTGGCCGCGCCCGGTTCCGCGGACTGCGTGCTGTTCAACTTCGGCTGGCTGCCGGGGGCCGCGCACGATGTCCATTCCACCGCGGCGGGCAGCCTGCCCGCCCTGCGCGCCGCGCTGGACATCCTCAAACCGCGCGGCATCCTGGCGGCGGTGCTGTACAGCGGGCAGGTCATCGGCAGCAGCGAAAAACAGGCCGCGCTGGACTTTTTCCGCGCGCTGCCGCTGACGGAGTACACGGTGCTGGAATGCCGGTTCGCCAACTGGGCCGACACCGCCCCCCTGCCCTGCTTCATCCTGAAAAAATGACCGCGAAAGGAGGTCCCGCCCGTTGGAAAACGAAGCCTTTGCCCGCCAGCATCTGGCCGCCCTCAACCCGCAGCAGCAGGCGGCGGTGACCACCGTGGAAGGCCCGGTGCTGCTGCTGGCCGTGCCGGGCAGCGGCAAGACCACCGTGCTGGTGACCCGGCTGGGGTATATGGTCCAGTGCTGCGGCATCCCGCCCGAACAGATCCTGACGATGACCTACACCGTAGCCGCCACCCACGAGATGCGCGCCCGCTTTGCCGCCCGTTTTGGCGCGGCGCTGGCCGGGCGGATGACCTTCCGCACCATCAACGGCCTGTCGGCGGTGATCCTGCAGACCTACAGCCGCCGCTACGGCCGCCCCCAGCCCCAGCTCATCACCAACGAGGGCGAACTGACCCGGCTGCTGACCCAGTTGTACATGACGGTCAGCAGCGACTACCCCACCGAAGGCACGCTGAAAGAACTGCGCACCCTGATCACCTACATCAAAAACAGCCTGCTGGACGAGGAAGGCATCGCCGCGCTGGAGACCGACATCCCCGAACTGCCGCAGCTTTACCGCCGCTACCAGGCCGAACTCAAGCGCCGCGGCTGGATGGACTACGACGACCAGATGGTGTTCGCCCTGCAAATTTTGCGGGCCGCGCCCCCGGTGCGGGCGTACTTCCAGCAGCGGTACCGCTACCTTTGCGTGGACGAAGCGCAGGATACCTCCCGCATCCAGCACGAGATCATCGCCCTGCTGGCGCGGGAGCACCGCAACCTGTTCCTGGTCGGGGACGAGGACCAGAGCATCTACGGCTTCCGGGCCGCCTGGCCCCAGGCGTTGATGGAGTTTGAAAAGACCTGGCCCGGCGCGCAGGTGCTTTTGATGGAGCAGAACTACCGTTCCAGCCGGGAGATCGTGGACGCGGCCAACCACTTTGTGGCGCGCAGCCGCTACCGCCGCCCCAAGGTACTGCGGGCGGACCACGGCCCCGAAGGCCCGCTGGAAGTGGTGAAGATCGCCCGGCGCGAGGACCAGTTCACCTGGCTGTTCCGCCAGGCGCAGCAGGGCGGCGGGCCGCTGGCGGTGCTGTTCCGCAACAACGAAAGCGCCCTGCCGCTGGTGGACCTGTGCGAGCGCCACGGGGTGGGCTACCGCTTCAACAAAAACGACCTGCTGTTTTTCAGCGACAAGATCGTGATGGACGTGCAGGACTTTCTGGAATTTGCCGCCGATCCCCGCCGCAGCGACCTGTTCCTGCGGCTGTACTACAAGTTCGGGCTGGCCATCGCCCGGCGGCACGCGCTGTATGCCTGCGACCAGAGCCGGGCCAGCGGCCGCCCCATCCCGGAAGAACTGCTGCGCTGCCCCGAACTTTCCCGCCGGCTGCGCAGCGGCCTGCGCGACGTGTGGGACGCTTTGCGCCGCCTGCCCGGCCAGACGGCCGCCCAGGCGCTGGACACCCTGCGGGACGACGCGGGGTACGGTGCCTATCTGGAACAGAAGCATATGGACAAGGGCAAACTGTCGATCCTGCGGCTGCTGGCCGAACAGGAACCCAGCCCCGCCCGGCTGCTGGCGCGGCTGGGGGAACTGCGCGCCCTGCTGGCCGCGCGCGACGGCAGCGGCCCCGCGGACGCACCGCTGCTGCTTTCGACGATCCACGGCAGCAAGGGGCTGGAATATGACGCAGTGGCACTGCTGGATGTGTTCGACGGCATCCTGCCCGCCCTGCCGGAACTGTGCTGCCGCACGCCGGAGGATACCCGCCAGTATGAGGAGGACCGCCGCCTGTACTATGTGGCCATGACCCGCGCCCGCCACCGGCTCATCCTGTTCGACTGCCCGGCCCAGCCTTCCGCCTTCACGCAGGAAGTGCTGTTCCACCTGCCGGAAGCCCAGGCCGAGCGGCAGCGCCGCGCCGCCGAGGCCGCCCGCCTGGCCGGGCAGCCGCCGAAGCCCGCCGCCCCCGCGCCCAAAGCCCTGCCGCCCGTCCCGCTGGAAACGCTGACCGCCCCCGGCACCGCCGTGCAGCACGCGGTCTTTGGCCCCGGCACCGTGACCGGCTGGGACGGCCGGTTCCTGACCGTCTGCTTCCGGGACGGCCGCCCCCGCCGCCTGGACGGCGCGACCGTGGCCGCCCACCACCTGCTGTGGGCGACAGAAGAAGCGGAACAGGTTCCCTGAGCGTCATCCAGCAAAAAGCAAATACAAAAACCCCCGCCCTGCTTGCGCAGGGCGGGGGTCGTTTGTATTATCCGTCCGTCAGGACGCCGGGCACAGCCTTACAGCTGGGGACCAGCGGAGACCAGGGCCTTGCCGGCCTCGTTGCTCTCGTACTTGACGAAGTTCTTCTGGAAGCGGGAAGCCAGGTCCTTGGCCTTGACATCCCATTCGGCGGCGTCGGCGTAGGTGTCGCGCGGGTCGAGGATCTTCGGGTCCACGCCGGGCAGCTCGGTGGGAACTTCAAAGTTGAAGTAGGGGATGGTCTTGGTGGGCGCGGTCTTGATGGAGCCATCCAGGATGGCGTCGATGATGCCGCGGGTATCCTTGATGGAGATGCGCTTGCCGGTGCCGTTCCAGCCGGTGTTGACCAGGTAAGCCTTGGCGCCGCTCTCCTTCATGCGCTTGACCAGTTCCTCCGCATACTTGGTGGGATGCAGTTCCAGGAACGCCTGGCCGAAGCAGGCAGAGAAGGTCGGGGTGGGCTCGGTGATGCCGCGCTCGGTGCCGGCCAGCTTGGCGGTGAAGCCGGACAGGAAGTAGTACTCGGTCTGCTCCGGGGTCAGGATGGAGACCGGGGGCAGCACGCCGAACGCGTCGGCGGACAGGAAGATGACGTTCTTCGCAGCAGGAGCGGCGGACACCGGGCGCACGATCTTCTCGATGTGGTCGATGGGGTAGGAAACGCGGGTGTTCTCGGTCACGCTCTTGTCGTGGAAGTCGATCTTGCCGTTCTCGTCCAGGGTGACGTTCTCCAGCAGGGCGTTGCGCTTGATGGCGTTGTAGATGTCGGGCTCAGAGTCCTTGTCCAGGTCGATGACCTTGGCGTAGCAGCCGCCCTCGAAGTTGAAGACGCCCTTGTCGTCCCAGCCGTGCTCGTCGTCGCCGATCAGCAGGCGCTTGGGATCGGTGGACAGGGTGGTCTTGCCGGTGCCGGACAGGCCGAAGAAGATGGCGGTGTTCTCGCCGTTCAGGTCGGTGTTGGCGGAGCAGTGCATGGAAGCAATGCCCTTGAGCGGCAGGTAGTAGTTCATCATGCTGAACATGCCCTTCTTCATCTCGCCGCCGTACCAGGTGTTCAGGATGACCTGCTCGCGGCTGGTGATGTTGAAGACAACGGCAGTCTCAGAGTTCAGGCCCAGTTCCTTGTAGTTCTCGACCTTGGCCTTGGAGGCGTTGTAAACGACGAAGTCAGGCTCGAAGTTCTCCAGCTCCTCGGCAGTGGGACGGATGAACATGTTGGTGACGAAGTGAGCCTGCCAGGCCACTTCCATGATGAAGCGGATGGCCATGCGGGTGTCCTTGTTGGCGCCGCAGAAGGCGTCGACCACGAACAGGCGCTTGTTGGACAGCTCCTTGATCGCCAGGTCCTTGCAGGCAGCCCAGGCTTCCTTGCTGGCGGGCTTGTTGTCGTTCTTGTAGCCCTCGGAGGTCCACCACACGGTATCCTTGGAGTTCTCGTCCATGACGATGAACTTATCCTTGGGGGAACGGCCGGTGTAAATGCCGGTCATGACGTTGACGGCGCCCAGTTCGCTGACCTGGCCCTTCTCGTAGCCATCCAGGCCGGGCTTGGTCTCTTCAGCGAAGAGTTCGTCATACGAAGGATTGTACACGATCTCGGTCGTGCCGCTGATGCCATACTTGGTAAGATCCAGCTTTGCCATGTTATATACCTCTTTCTCTATACGATTAGGCCGGCCGTACACAATGGGGAACCGCCGGCCCCTTGTCCCCCATGCTACCTTTATTATACATGTTTTGCGCCCAAAAGCAAGGCTAAAAAAACTTAAATAATTGTGACATTTGCATTTTTCGTCCCCTGGGGGCATTTTCGGCCCTGCCAGGCCGTTGCGGCGGGGCATGGTTTGTGCTACTATATAATACTTTCCATGTTCTGCGCCAAAAAACAGGAACTTTGAACAAAAACGGAGGCAGTCGTTATGAAAACCAGAGAGCAGCTCGGCGGCATTTACTCCGCCTGCATCACCGCGTATGACGCCCGGGGGCGCGTGGACGCCGCCGCCCTGCAGGCCGTGATGGAGCGCAACCTGCGCGAAGGCGCCGCCGGATTTTTTGTAGCCGGCAGCAGCGGCGAGTGCTTCCTGCTGACGGAAGCGGAGCGCCTTCAGGTGCTGGAAGCGGCCGCCGCCATGCAGGGCCGCGCCAACCTGATCGCCCATGTGGGGGCCATCGGCACCGGCGAAGCCGTGCGCTACGCCAAAGCCGCCATGGCGCTGGGGTATGACTTCTGCGCCGCGACGGCCCCCTTCTACTATGGCTTTTCGCCCAAAGAAATATGCAGCTATTATTATGCCATCGCCGAGGCTTCGGGCGCGCCGGTGCTGATCTACAATTTCCCCGGCAATACCCACAAGGAGTTCGACGTGGCGGACCCCGACTACATCGCGCTGTTCCGCAGCGGCGCGATCCTGGGCGTGAAGCAGACCAACTACAACCTGTTCCAGATGGAACGCATCCTGAACCTGAACCCCGGCCTGATCGCTTTTGACGGCTACGACGAAACGATGGTGGCCGGGCAGGCGCTGGGATGCATCGGGTCCATCGGCAGCACCTTCAACATGATGCTGCCCCACTACAAAAAGATCTTCACGCTGTTCGCGGAAGGCCGGCGGGAGGAAGCACTGGCCCTGCAGCACAAGGCCAACAACTGCATGGAAGCCATGTGCCGCGTGGGGCTGATCCCCGCCATCAAGTACGAACTGGCGCGCCAGGGCTACCCGGTGGGCAGCGCCCGCGCGCCCTTCACCCCGCTGACCGACGAGCAGAAAGCCTATGTGGACGCGGTGCTCGACCGCGACATGGTGACGGAATAAAGCGGCAAGGCAAGCGAAAACAGCGCAGCAAAAAGCGGACCGCACAAGCGCCCGCCCCCAGGAATTAACCGAAAAGGCGAAAACGGACTGAAGCGCCCGTGTTGGCCGTGGGGCGGGGCCTCCGGCAAAAGAAAAAGGACCGGCATGAGCCGGTCCTTTTTTCCTGCAAAATTTTTGTTTTACACCTGCATCCAGGCGCCGGCGGCAGCGGCAAGCTGCGCGTTGATGGCGTCGGCGGC
>SAMEA3387511__coassemble_1527_pt1 | contig 27537 bp, 19 predicted proteins | sample SAMEA3387511__metabat2_low_PE_011 | metagenome-assembled genome bin SAMEA3387511 (sample SAMEA3387511) | Felis catus | biome: Faeces | place: United Kingdom | collected 2012
CGTTCCACCACTATTCTCTCATACCTGTCTACCCGGTCCCACGTTTGACGCTTACAAGTCAGGAATTTAGATATGCGATTTTGGAACATTACTTCGTTGTAGAAAGAGAAAAATCTGCGTTTTTAATACGTGTCAGCTGGCAATTTTGTGAGAACATAAGTTGAAAATAATGTGGAAATCAATCCGATTACAACTTGACTGCTCTCTTGCAGAGGCGTCAAAAGGCCGCCGGACACTCCTTTTGCGGGATGCCCGGCGGTCTTTTCGCTTGAACCCTACTAACGAATTGCATAAAAGATACTCTCAAGGATTGTTTACATCGACAAAAATCGTCGGGAAGGATTACTGTTTATGTAGAAGTACCGATTATGTCTCTCAAAAGGTGGTATAATGGGACCCAATAAAACGATTCGCTATGCTACTCATAACAGCTTGTGGGAGATAGAAGAATATGGATACACAAGCAGCGCATCTGATCCGTTTGTTGGCGGGAAAATCCGATCCGTCCAGGGCCGGCGGTTGGCTGCCGCTTTGGATGCACGCACGGGATACGGCGGGTATTCTTAAACATCTGGCGCAAAGCTGGCTGCCGGAAGCCGTGCGTCATACGTTGGGGATAGAAGAAGAAATCTTATACAAACTGGTTTTCTTTTTGGGAATGAGTCACGATTGCGGCAAAGGTACGTCACTTTTCCAAAGCAACATCCTTTGCCAATTGCCTGAAGCGCGGGAACGCCTGCAAGCGCAGCTTGTACTTCCTGATACATTCTTAAACCGCAGTGCCACGCCGCACGCGATGGCCAGTGAAGTGATCTTGCGGGAATTGGGCTGCCCGCCTGGGGTGGCATCCATCGTCGGGGCGCACCACGGTAAACCGCAGCAGGACAGAGTGGATGATTTTATTTGCGAACAGTTGGAAAATCACCCGGAAAACTACTGGGGTCGCGGTCAAGAGGGCCTCTGGCGGGCGATGTGGCGCGAGATGCTGAATGCCGCCTTGCGGGAAAGCGGCTTCTCGGATATGACAGAATTGCCGTCGTTGACTATCCCCGCCGAACTGCTGTTGACGGGCTTGCTGACAATGGCGGACTGGATCGCCAGCAATACGACCTATTTCCCACTGATCCCCGTGGAGGAAACAGGATGCGAAACGGACTATCCTGCGCGGGTGGAACAGGCTTGGAAAAAACTGAATCTGACGGGCCCGTGGGAATCGCCTTACAATAGTCTGGGGGCGGAAGAGTTCAAACAACAATTTGGATTTTGTCCCAACGACCTGCAGAGGTCTGTATTAGAAACAGCAAACTATATCGCGTCGCCGGGATTGCTTATCATCGAAGCACAGATGGGCGTGGGCAAGACGGAAGCCGCGTTGGCTGCTGCGGAGATCTTTGCCAGTCGCCGACAGGCAGGCGGTCTGTTCTTTGGCCTGCCGACGCAGGCAACAGCCAATGGTATTTTTGACCGCCTGCGGGATTGGGCCGAAACACAATCAGAAGATATGGTTCACTCGATCCGTTTGGCGCACGGCATGGCGGAATTGAACGAGGACTATCGCCAGTTGTTCTCCGGACGGGCCACGATCGAGGAGGACGCCGACAGGCAAAGCGACCCGGAGAGTGGTATACTGGTACACCGCTGGTTCCAAGGCAACCGTCAGGCCTTGCTGGCGGACTTCGTCATTGGCACGGTTGACCAACTACTGATGGCGGCGCTCAAACAAAAACACCTGATGCTGCGCCAGTTGGGGCTGGCCGGTAAGGTGGTGGTCGTGGATGAGTGCCATGCCTACGATACTTACATGAATTGCTATCTCGATCGCGCGCTGACCTGGCTGGGGCGTTATCAGGTGCCGGTAATCCTGCTCTCCGCCACACTTCCAGCCAAGCGGCGGGCCGAACTTGTCAATGCCTATTTGGGCGGGAAGACAGCGGGTGGAGACTGGCAGACCAGCCGTGGGTATCCGCTGCTGACCTGGACAGGCGGCGGGCAGGTCTGCCAGCGAACGGTACCGCTGAACGAACCAGGCAAAAACGTACAGTTGGCACCGCTGACCGAGGACCGGCTGCCCGCCATACTGCAGGAGAAGTTGGGACAGGGTGGCTGTGCGGGCGTCATCGTCAACACGGTGCGCAAAGCGCAGGCGGTGGCCACGCAGTTGCGCCAGGCCCTGCCGGGATACGAGGTGTTTTTGTTCCATGCCCAGTTCCTGATGCCGGATCGCGCCGAGAAAGAACGGACGCTGCTGCGGCGTCTGGGCAAACGTTCCACCCCGGTCGAACGGGACCGGTTGATCGTGGTGGGCACCCAGGTGATGGAACAATCCCTGGACATCGACTTCGATTTTCTGGTGACCGAACTCTGCCCCATGGACCTGCTGCTGCAACGCATCGGCCGCCTGCACCGCCGGACGGATCGAACAGACCGTCCGCTGCCGCTGCAAACGGCACAGTGTGCCGTGCTGGATACCGGCGACGAGAGCTTTGACGCGGGCAGCAAAGCGGTCTATGGCGAGTGGCTCTTGTGGCGCACCCGGCAACTGTTGCCGCAGGCGGTCGTGTTGCCGCAGGACATCCCGAGGCTCGTACAGGGCACCTACGGATGGGAGGAAAAGGACGTTCTGCCGCAGAATGCGGACAGTGTGCGCAGGCGGGAGGAATATCTGCTGAAGCGAGGAAAGCAAGAACAAAAGGCCGCTGCTTTCCTGATTCAGCCGCCGACGGAACACCGCTTGAGGCCACGGCGCAATGTTTTGGATAACTGGATGAACGGGGAGCAAACGAGCACCGAGGCGGCTGCTCGCGCCGCCGTGCGAGACGGCGACCCGTCGGTGGAGGTCCTGGTCATGGTGCGTCATGGGGATGGTAGCGTGCATTTCCTGCCATGGCAGGAGGAAGGCCGCGCGGTGGCAGCTGACTGCCCGCCCTGCCAGGAGGACAGCGTGGCCATCGCCCGCCAGCGGTTGCGGCTGCCGGGGTACTTCAGCAAGCGCTGGACCGTCGATTGCGTCATTGAGGAGTTAGAAGGGCAGAACCGGCGCTTTCTGCCGGAGTGGCAGCAGGCGCCGATGCTGAAAGGGGAACTGGTGCTGTTGCTGAATGAAAATTTGACCGCGCATCTGTCCCGGACGGTGCTGCGCTATGACCGTTGGGACGGGTTGACTTGGCAGAAGGAGGAAGCCGATGAAGGAAGTGGAATTTAACCTGTTGGACGAACCCTGGGTGCGGGTGCTTTGTCTGGACTGTACCGTGCGGGAGGTGTCCCTGACGGATGCCCTGCTGCATGCGCACGAGTACAAGGCGTTGGCCGGTGAACTGCCAACGCAGGATGTGGCGGTGCTGCGGCTGCTTTTGGCGGTATTGTATACGGCCTTTTCCCGCGTGGACGTGCAAGGGGAAAACGCACCGATTGGCGCAGGGGAGGATCCTGACTTGGCCCTGGAACGCTGGGAGAGCCTGTGGCATTCGAAACATTTTCCTGTACAGCCGCTCACGACATATTTGGAAAAGTGGCATGAACGATTCTGGCTGTTCCACCCGGAACGCCCTTTCTGGCAGGTACCACAGGCTAAAATCGGTACGGCCTACAGTGCGGCAAAACTGAACGGGGAAATCTCAGAAAGCAGCAACAAACTGCGGATGTTTACGGCTTACAGCGGCACAGGAAAATCGGAGCTAAGCTATGCGCAGGCAGCGCGGTGGCTGTTGTATGTGAACGGGTTTGACGATACATCAGCAAAACCAAAGGAGAAAGGATTGCCGTCGACGGGGGCCGGTTGGCTGGGAAAAGTGGGACTGATCCTGGCGCAGGGGAACACGCTGTTTGAAACGCTGATGCTCAATCTGGTCTTGCTGAAAGACGGCGAACAACCGTGGCAGCCGCCGCTGCCTTGCTGGGAGCTGTCGGAGGCGCGCAGCGCAGAGCGCACTGAGATCCCGCAGCCGGACGACCTTGCAGCGCTGCTCACATTACAATCCCGACGTCTGCTCCTGCACCGGGAGGACGAGAAAGTTATCGGGTATACCCTGCTGGGTGGCGACTTCTTTGCGAGGGAGAACGCTTTCTGTGAGCAAATGACCGTTTGGTGGGCAGTACCGGCGGCCAAAAACAGACCTGTTGTGTATCTGCCAAAACGGCACGATCCGGCCAAACAGTTTTGGCGGGAATTTCCAAGTGTGTTTTTGCAGGAATCAGACGGAAGATGTCCAGGAGTCGTGCGGTGGGTCGAGGAATTGACCCGCTTGAATGACGCAATCCTGGACAGGAAAACACTGATCCGCTTTCAGATCACCGGGGTGGGGTATGGCGACAAGGACTTTTTTGTGACGGACACTTTCAGTGATTCTCTCACCTTCCATGCCGCATTGCTGGACGAACTGGGCAGGCGATGGCGGCAGAAGATCACCGATGAGATCGGCCGCTGTGAGAAATTGGCCCAAGCGGTCGGAAACCTGGCCCGAAATCTGGACATCGCCGCCAGCGACCCGGATCACGCCAGTAAAAAGAATTCCGCGAAAGCAGCCCAGGAACAGTTCTATTTTCGGTTGGACCAGTCCTTCCGTCGCTGGCTGTGTGACATCGACCCGGCGTGGGATGGCGAAACGGCAGAAGAGTACGTCCGCCAGTGGCGGGCCAACGCCAAACGGATCGCCCAAACATTGGGCAGCCAGCTGGTGTACCAGAGCGGCAACGCGGCTTTTATCGGACGGATGATCAAAACCTCCAGTGGCAAAGCGAGCGACAAGGAAACGTACTATTCGGCCCCGAAGGTGTACAACTGGTTCCTGGCCGACGTGAACAGAGTCTATCAAAAATAAGGAGGAGCGCGTATGACACAAAGACAGCAACTGCAGCGCTATGTGGCCGCCCGGCTGCGCTGGCTGCAGACCCTGCCGGAGCACCCGCGCAAAGCGCAGCTGGCGGACCTGCGCCGCGGTGTGGGCCACGCCCCCGGCGAACTGCCGGAACTGTGGGGCGTATTTTTGCAGGGTATGCCCGAAGAACTACAAAGTCGCACGGGGGACCCCACTTGGGCCGAGTGGGCAATCTATCTGGTCCTGACCCTCTACGCCCTGCACCAGCAGGGCCAGACAAGCCCCATGCATAAGGAGGGGGAAGGCTTGGGCAAGGCCGCCCGTCTGCTGGTGCCGCCCGGGCAGGACCCCGGCGAAAGCAGCATCCAAAAGCGCTTCAATATGCTGGCTACCGCCACACAGATGCCGGAAATTTCTCACCATCTGCGCGGGATGATCCAACTGTTGCGTGCGAATGGTATACCGCTGGACTATGTGCAGCTGGCATGCGACCTGTATGACCTGCAATTTCCCGATGCCATGCCCCATGTCCGCCTGCGCTGGGGCCAGGATTTTTACCATGACACCAAAGAAGAAAACACGGAAAATGCGTGACGTTTTCCCCGATCATAGAAAGAAAAGGAGCATAGATTATGGAACCCAAACGTCTGTATGTTGATTTTCATGTATTGCAGACCGTGCCGCCCAGTTGCGTCAACCGCGACGATACCGGCAGCCCCAAGACCGCTGTGTACGGCGGCACCACCCGCGCCCGCGTTTCCTCCCAAGCCTGGAAGCGGGCGATGCGGCTGATGTTCCGGGAGGGACTTCTCGACAGCGAGCAGGTCGGCGACCGCACCAAAAAGATCGTTGGGCTGGTGGCGGATGAGATTGAAGCCCTGGCGCCGGGGCAGGATGCCAAAAAGATGGCGCGGGATGCCCTGAGTCTGGCAGGCCTCAGCAAAATCAAGGAGGATAAGGAGGATGCCGACACCCTGTTCTTCATGAGCCGTGCCCAGGCCCGGGCTCTCGCGCAGCTGGCCGTCGAAGGAAATAACGACAAGAAGGCGTACAAGGACGCCCTCAAGGCGGCACCCTCGGTGGATATGGTGTTGTTTGGCCGCATGGTAGCCAGTGACCCGTCGCTGAACTACGACGCTGCCGCACAGGTGGCGCACAGCATCTCCACCCACGCCGTGCAGAACGAATACGATTATTTCACCGCCGTCGATGACTGCGCGCCGGAAGACAATGCCGGTGCGGGGCATTTGGGTACAGTCGAGTACAACTCTTCTACACTCTACCGCTACGCCACCGTCAATGTAAAGGAGTTGGAAGAACAGTTGGGCGGCGAAGCGGCGCCCGGTGTTATCCGTACTTTTGGTGAGGCCTTTGTCCGTTCAATGCCCACGGGCAAGCAGAATACCTTTGCCAACCGCACCCTGCCCGATGCCGTCTATGTGACGCTGCGCACCGACCAGCCGGTCAACCTCTGCGGTGCCTTTGAAAAGGCGGTCCCCGCCACGGCAAACGGCTTTGTCGGACCTTCCAAAGCGGCCCTGGCGGATTACGCGCAAAAGGTGTATACCTGTTATGCCGACGCGCCGCTGCAGGCGTTCACGGTGGGCGAAGGGCTGGAAACGTTGGCCCCGGCGCAGCCGCTTGGTCGCATGTTGGATGCCCTTGAAACGGCCGTGCGGCAGCAATTGAACGCAGAAACCGGGAATGAGGTGGAATAATGGCCACATTGTTGCTGCGCCTGGCGGCACCGCTGCAATCCTGGGGCGCAGATTCCAAATTTGAGACCCGAAAGACAGAGCGCGAACCGACCAAGAGCGGCGTCATCGGCCTGCTGGCGGCGGCACTGGGCCTGCGCCGGGACGATGACGCCGGGTTACAGCCGCTGTGCGGTCTGCGCTTTGGCGTGCGTATCGACCGGGAAGGCGAACTTTTGGTCGATTTTCATACCGCCGGCAATCCCACGCCGCAGCAGGTGCGGGCTGCCCGCCGCAACGGCAAAGTGCCGGGCGCGCGCTATGTCACCCAGCGGCATTACCTGGCCGATGCGGTCTTTCTCGTTGGCCTTGAAAGCGAGGATGAAGCCCTGCTGCAAAAACTGGTCTGGGCATTGGGACACCCGGCCTACCCGCTGTTTTTGGGGCGGCGCTCCTGCCCACCCACGCTGCCGCTTTGCCTGGGCATCCGACCGTTGCCGCTGGAAGCAGCCCTGCGGGCGGAACCGGCACAGACATCCGACGCGGCGGGGCAGGAGATTCGTTGCCGCATTGTGATGGACGCTGACCTTGCCCAGCCCGGCGCGGCACCCCGGCGGGACCTGCCGTGTTCTTTCAGCCCTATCCACCGCCAATATGCGTATCGTGCAGCGGCGGAAAGTGAAATTGTTCTGCAGCCCGCCGCCGGACCGGACGGACTGGAAACAGAACACGACCCTTTTGCAGAATTGTGAGGTGCCGGCTATGTATTTGTCCCGAGTAGAATTGGACCTTACCCGCCGTGCCACTATGCAAGCGTTGGTCGCTCCGCAAAAGTTGCATGGCGCTGTCGAATCCGCTTTTGAAGGGGAACGCCGGCGCCGCCTGTGGCGGTTGGACCGCTTGGGTGGGAAACTGTATTTGCTGCTGCTCAGTGAGGATCAGCCTGATCTGACCGGCATTGCCGCGCAGTTTGGCCCCGTTGCCGGAGTGGGTATTGCGGAAACACGCGACTATACGCCGATGCTAAAGCGTGTCACGCCCGGCAGCGTTTGGCAGTTTCGCCTGACGGCCAATCCCACCAAAAGCTGCCCTAACCCCAAGGACGCGGCAGCCCGTGGTACAGTGCGGGCGCACTGCACGGTGGAATATCAGCAGCAATGGCTTTTGCAGCGGGCTGAAAAGCATGGCTTTGCCCTGACGCCGGACAGTTTTACCGTCACGGCGTCGCGGTGGCTGCAATTTGCCAAAGGCGGCGACCGGCGGCACCCGGTCACGCTGTTGTCTGTCACCTATGAAGGCGTTTTGGAAGTCACCGACCCGCAGGCTTTCTGCCAACTGCTGACGGAAGGTATTGGCCGTGGCAAGGCATACGGCCTGGGCCTGATGACGGTGATGCACAGGGGGTGAACACGTTGGCCGAACTGCCCGGCATGATCCGCCCGGAACTGCAGGCCTTGCCGCAGGTCAAGGACCGCATGACCTTTTTATATCTGGAGCATTGCACATTAGGGCGACAAGACGGCGCCATCACGGTGACGGATGAAAAGGGCGTCGTCCATATCCCGGCAGCGGCCATCTCTGTGTTGCTGCTTGGCCCCGGTACCCGCGTGACCCACCGCGCCATGGAACTGATAGGTGATACCGGTGTGGGGGCCGTCTGGGTAGGGGAGCACGGTGTGCGCTACTATGCCCATGGACGCCCGTTGACGACCCGCGCAAACTTGCTGTTGCGGCAGGCCGAGTTGGTCACCAACACCCGCAAGCACCTGGCTGTGGTGCGGAAAATGTATCAACTACGCTTCCCGGAAGAGGATGTTTCCCGGTTGACCATGCAGCAGCTGCGGGGCCGCGAGGGGAGCCGTGTGCGGAGTGTGTACCGCAAAGCGTCCAAAGAGAGTGGCGTGCCCTGGAATGGCCGCTTGTATCGGCCGGAGGATTTTGCCGCCGGGGACAAGGTAAATCAGGCACTTTCGGCGGGGCATGCCTGCCTGTATGGGCTGGCACACGCCGCGATCGTTGCTCTTGGCTGTGCGCCCGGCTTGGGATTTGTCCATGTGGGGCATGAAGGTTCTTTTGTTTATGATATTGCGGACCTCTATAAAGCGGAAGTTACCATTCCTATTGCTTTCCAGGCGGCGGCAGAAGACCCGGAGGACTTGCCGGCTGTGGTGCGCCGCCGTGTGCGTGACGCTATGGTGGAACATCATATTCTGGAACGCATGGTTCACGATATTCGTTGGCTGTTGCAGGACGAAGAAACAGCAGAGAAAACCGTGGAGGAAGCAGTCTATTTGTGGGATGACCGGCTGGGCACGGTAGCCAACGGCGTCAACTATTTTGAAGCAGGGGAGGGGGATGCGTCATTATCGTCATCACCATGACTGATTGCCCGCCCCGCCTGCGGGGCGACCTGTCCAAATGGTTGTGTGAGATCAATACAGGGGTCTATGTTGGCCAGGTAAGCGGCCGTGTGCGCGATGCGCTGTGGGACCGCGTCTGTAAAAATTTGCAGACGGGCCGAGCCACTATGGTTTATACGACTAACGGTGAGCAGAAGATGGATTTTCGTGTGCATAACACGACTTGGACGCCGGTGGATTTTGATGGGATCAAGCTCATGCGCCGGCCTTTGCCGCAGGGGGCGACGGAAGCCCTGCCGCTGAAGCCCGGTTTCAGCAAGGCAGGCAAACGGCAGATGGCAGCCCGGCAGGCGGGCGCGCGTGCCCGTACCGGTGAATGCTTGGTATGGATCGATCTGGAGACCACTGGTCTGCAGCCAGACCGGGATGAGATCATTGAGTTTGGGGCGCTCCGCCTGGATGGCGACAGAGAAACCGAATTCAGTTGCCTGGTTCGACCGTCTGGTCCGTTACCTCAGACAGTTGCAGAATTGACGGGTCTGACAGACGAGATGCTGCAAGAGCAAGGCGTTGCTATGGAGCAGGCGTTGAAGAAATTTCTGAGTTTTATCGGAAAAGACCGGCTGATTGGGTATAATCTTTCGTTTGATATGGTTTTTTTGCGCGCTGCCTGCCAGCGCAACGGCCAGCCAATGCCCACAAACCGCAGTGTGGATTTGCTGAACCTTGCACGGCGCAAAGTCAGCGGCGTCAGCAATTTCAAACTGACAACGCTTGCCGCGCATTTTGCACTGGCACAGCAAACATCTCATCGGGCCCTGGCAGATTGCCGGTTGATGCGAGAAATTTACATAAAACTGAATGAATAGCGGATGATGGCTGATATAAAACGACGGTTTTATGAGATCTTTTTAGGCTTGTCCCCGCGCCCGCGGGGGTGATCCCGCCTGCATCGGTGTGGCCACACAGCAGCTCCACTTGTCCCCGCGCCCGCGGGGGTGATCCCCCTGGCCACCTGTACAGAAAAAGGAAATGAGCCTTGTCCCCGCGCCCGCGGGGGTGATCCCCTGTTTGGTGCGTTGCACACAAGAACTACTTACTTGTCCCCGCGCCCGCGGGGGTGATCCTTTTTTTCTATGCTGCCAATCGCTGATCCGCAACTTGTCCCCGCGCCCGCGGGGGTGATCCTACAGCGACTGGGCATGGAAGAGGCAACCAGAAGCTTGTCCCCGCGCCCGCGGGGGTGATCCCCCTTCGACCGCGCCGAAGTTCAAAGTAGTCATCTTGTCCCCGCGCCCGCGGGGGTGATCCTACTCGCATTGCGAGTTATAATGTGGACACAGTCTTGTCCCCGCGCCCGCGGGGGTGATCCCGAGATTTTTACACAAATTCGGGTATCAGATGACTTGTCCCCGCGCCCGCGGGGGTGATCCTGCCCTGGGCATCAGCTACGGACAGTATGTGGCCTTGTCCCCGCGCCCGCGGGGGTGATCCTACAATGCAATATGTGGTATCATAGTATCACCGCTTGTCCCCGCGCCCGCGGGGGTGATCCTCATGATGAGGCCCATCCTCTGGTGACGATGCTGCTTGTCCCCGCGCCCGCGGGGGTGATCCCCATTGCAAGGCAACGTGAATCAGCAATAGCGGCTTGTCCCCGCGCCCGCGGGGGTGATCCTCCGTATCAGAGATATTGCTATAGTATCAAGATCTTGTCCCCGCGCCCGCGGGGGTGATCCATGGGAACAGCGTAGGCAATCCAACAGCAAGAAGCTTGTCCCCGCGCCCGCGGGGGTGATCCCTTCCAGCAAGCCGGAAAACAGGCGGCCAGTTTTCTTGTCCCCGCGCCCGCGGGGGTGATCCCAGGGGGCTATCTGTATGCAGTATAACACACGGCTTGTCCCCGCGCCCGCGGGGGTGATCCCTCTTCCGGGCATTTCCCGTACCACAAAATCTGCTTGTCCCCGCGCCCGCGGGGGTGATCCCTGGTTGGAAGGCTATTGTCCCGAAGAATTTTGCTTATCCCCGCGCTTGCGGGGGTGATCCCCAGGAACGCGGCTTGTACGAAGTGAGCAAAGACTTATCCCCGCGCCCGCGGGGGTGATCCCTACACGCCGGAGTACCGAGAGACCAGCGGCGTCTTATCCCCGCGCCTGCGGGGGCAATTTCTGTGCATCGGGAAAACAAAAGCGGCCGCCCGGATATATATCCGGGCGGCCGTAAAGCTGCGGTATCAGAGAAAATCAGAGTCGCTTTTTATGGAAGAACCATGCGGCGGCCATCCCAAAGCCGGACAGGATCAAAACGCCTACCAGGAACAACACCGGGAAGCTGTCGCCCGTCTGGGGGACAACGGTGGAAGTAGTCTGTGCGTTTGTCTGCTCCGCAGCGGGGGCGTCCGCAGAAGTTGCGGCAGGTGCAGAGGGGGCAGAGCTGTCTTTTTGCTCGTTGGAAGAGCCGGGCTGTTCGGGCTGGCCGGAACTGCCTGCTTCAAAGTGCCAGGTGCCCACGAAAGTCACATCCCCGTCAATGGTCTTGATTTCGGCGTCCCAGCCCACGAAGCTCCATACACCGCCGTCCACTTCTACACGGGTGGAAGACAACGCGGCTGCCTTTACAGTCGTGCCGAGCGGATACCGCTGAGTATCTACCGGCAGCAGTTGGGTGACCTGGTCAGGAAGCGGCCGGTCCGGCGTGTCGCTCTGGAACTGGTAGGAAACACTGTAGCTTTCCTGCCAGGTCAGAACGAAGGGCGAGAAGGTGCTGGTGGTAAAGCGAATACCGTGTTCCGTGGTTTCGACGGGGATCGAATAGGCGTTGCAGTTGGCGATTTCCGATTCCAGATCGTCAACAGTCATGTCGCGGTCCAAGCCGTCAAAATGTACCAGATGGAAGATGTACCCGTCATCCGTACCGTCGGGATAGGGCAGATAAAACGTCACGGGCTTGCAGGGCTGGACCCAGGTGTTGCCGTTTGCAACATCTACCAGGTCCAGATACACCGATTCATAATAACGGTTTTCGCCGTCGGTGCCCAGAACCTCGTTGGTACGGTCCTGCAAAAGCTGGTCGCTGTTTTCAGCGTGTACGATGCTGTCGGCTAAGAGTTCCACTTTGCCGTCTACCACTTTGACCTGGCTGTCGTTGACGAAAAACTCCGTGTCGGGGTCCAGTACGGCAGTGGGGGCCGTGACCTCCTCAACAGGCGGTTCGGTTATTGTGTCGGTGGTGGAACCGTCGGTGGTGACGCCGCGGATCGTGAGTTTGCTGGCCTGGGTGATCACAGGGTACACGATCCTGCAAAACGGGTCAAAGTAAGTTGGAGTTTTCGTAGGTGCGGGCGCGGTAGCGGAACGTGGACAGCGGCATCCCGCAGGCTTTGGCGGCGGCTGTTCCGGTGGTCTCTCCCTTTTTCCAACTTTGGTAGATGGTGGGGAAGTTTTCGGGCAGCGGTTTGGGGATGCGTCCAAAACGGACGCCGCGCGCCTTGGCGGCGGCAATGCCTTCTGTCTGCCGCTGGCGGATCGTTACCCGCTCGTTTTCAGCGACAAAGGACAGGATCTGCAATACGATATCCGCCAAAAAGGTCCCCACCAGGTCCTTTCCGCGCCGGGTATCCAGCAAAGGCATGTCCAGCACTACGATGTCAACGCCTTTCTTTTTGGTAAGAAGGCTCCACTGCTCCAAAATCTCGGTGTAATTGCGACCAAGACGATCGATGCTCTTTATATAGAGCAGATCGTCTTTTTTAATTTCCGCACCAGTTTCTGGTACTGCGGGCGGTCAAAGTCTTTGCCGCTCTGCCGGTCAAGGTAGATGTTCTGCCGGGTGATGCCGGTCGCCGACAGGGCGTCGAGCTGCCGGGCTTCGTTTTGTTCCCGCGTGCTGACGCGGGCGTACCCGTAAGTTGTGGTTTCGATGATCGGTTCCCTCCCTTATACAAAGATACCTAGATTATATAGCGGGAAAGCGTATGCCTTCCAGCGTATTGGTGGGCAGGGGACGCACTGCGTATGCGCATTTTGCACAAAAAATAGCAGCAAAATTTGGAAATACGATTGCCACATATGCCACGATTCGCACCACTTGGGGAAAGTAAATTGAAATGGGGGCAATGAGTCTATATAATGAAATAATGAAAAAAATGTGAAAAGAAACGATAAAATTTCTCACCACATGAAAGGGGACGAACATGCGAAAAAAGGTCAACCTGAATAAGGAGTGGATTTTTACCGGCCCCCAGGGAACGGACGCGGCGGTGGATGTGCCGCATACCTGGAACGCGGTGGATGGTCAGGACGGTGGCAATGACTACTGGCGCGGTACCTGTACCTATAAAAAGCGGTTCGCGGCGCCGTCGTTTGACGCGGCTACCCAGGACGTATATCTGGAATTCGAGGGCGTAAACGCCAGCGCCGACGTGCAGTTGAACGGCCGCATGGTGATGCACCATGACGGCGGCTACTCTACCTTCCGGCATTGCGTGACGGATCTGCTGCACGCGGAAAACCAGTTGATCGTCCAGGTGGACAACGGCGTGAATGACCGGGTATATCCGCAGAAGGCGGACTTTACCTTCTACGGCGGCATTTACCGGGATGTGAACCTGATCGTAGTCAACAAGCACCGCTTCTGCATGGACCATTTCGGCGGTCCCGGCCTGAAAGTGACCCCCACGGTCCAGGGGGCGGACGGCGATGTCCGGGTAGAATCCTGGTGCAACGTGGAAGATCCCGAAGTCGAAGTGGTCCTCACCGACCGGGACGGCAACGAGGTGGCCCGCGGAACGGGCACCGACATCACCCTGCGGATCGAGAACGTCCACCTGTGGGACGGCGTGGCGGACCCCTACCTGTACACCGCAACGCTGCGCCTGATGGAAAACGGCAGCGCGGTGGACGAGGTGAGTTGCCGGTTCGGTGTGCGCACCTTCCACATGGACCCGAAGGAAGGCTTCTTCCTGAACGGGCGGCGGTATCCGCTGCACGGTGTTTCCCGCCATCAGGACCGCAAGGGCATCGGCAATGCGCTTACCAAAGAACATCATGAGGAGGATATGGCTCTGATCCGGGAGATCGGCGCCAACACCATCCGCCTGGCCCACTACCAGCACGACCAGTATTTCTATGATCTGTGCGATACCTACGGCATGATCGTTTGGGCCGAGATCCCCTACATCTCCGAACATATGCCCCACGGCCGGGAAAACACCATCAGCCAGATGAAAGAGCTGATCGTGCAGAACTACAACCACCCCAGCATCGTGACCTGGGGCCTGTCCAACGAGATCACCATTTCCACCAAGGACAAGGCCGATATGATGGACAACCACCGGGAACTGAACGAGCTGTGCCACAACATGGACAGCACCCGCCCCACCAGTCTGGCCTGCTACGCCATGTGCGGCCCCTTCAACCGGGTGGCGCACCTGTCGGACCTGGTATCCTGGAATCTGTACCTGGGCTGGTATGTGCCGGGGCTGTTCCTCAACGACTGGTGGATCGGATTCTTCCACAAGGTCTATCCCAACCGCTGCCTGGGGTATTCGGAATATGGCTGCGAGGCCATGCCCAACCTGCACTCCTCCCGGCCGCGCCGGGGCGACCATACGGAGGAATACCAGGCGGTCTATCATGAGTTCATGCTCAAGTGCTTTGAGCGTCATCCCTATATGTGGAGCACGCACGTCTGGAATATGTTCGACTTCGCTGCGGACGCACGGAACCAGGGCGGCGAGCCGGGCATGAACCATAAGGGCCTGGTAACCTTTGACCGCAAGATCAAGAAGGACAGCTTCTATCTGTACAAAGCCTACTGGAGCAGCGAAGCCTTCGTACACATTGCGGGCAGCCGCTATGTAGACCGGCCGGAGAAGGTGACCACGGTCAAGGTGTATTCCAACCAGCCGAAGGTCGCCCTGTATGTGAACGGTAAGCTGCTGGAGGAAAAGAACGGCCATAAGGTGTTCACCTTCCGGGTGCCGATGGAGGAGACCGTGAAGCTGACGGCGGTGGCAGGGGACTGCAAGGATTCCGCAGAACTGCGCCATGTGGAGCAGCCGAACCCGTCCTATCGGTTGAAGAAGGGCAAGAGCACCAGCGCGAATTGGGTTTAACGGGAGTAGAAGCCCGCTAAATACGGCTGGCCCGCAGTGGAGCGCGGGCCGGGGATTCTTCGGAAAATAAAAGGAGGAAAACAATGAAGCAAAAGAAGCCAAGAGTAAAACTGTGGGGCGTCCTGACCCCGGTATTTGCTGTTTTGCTGGCGGCGTCCATCGTGGGCAACACCGTGGCGAACTACTACGCCACGACGCTGAACGTGGCGCTGAATGTGGAGAGCTATCGGATCGTGAAGGGCGATTCGACGGAGGATACCAACTACTTCACCAGCGACTTTACCAGCGATGAAGAACGTTCTGCCTACGAGGCGGAACTTTGCGCGGCGGTGGAAGCCGAAGGCGCTACGCTGCTGATGAACAACAACAGCGCGCTGCCGCTGGCGAGTGGCGCAAAGGTCAGCCTGTTCGGCCGCGGTGCGGTGGACCTGATGTACGGCGGCACCGGTTCCGGCGGCGTGTCCACCGAAAACGCTCCGACCCTGAAGGATGCCCTGACCGAGCAGGGAATCCAGGTGAACGAGACCCTGTGGAACTGGTATGATTCGGAGGATATCTCTGGAAAATACAACCGCGTGACCCCCAGCGCCATCGCGGACGTTTTGGAAGCCAACGGGCAGTATGCAGTCAACGAAGCGCCCTGGAGCGAAGTGGAGAGCGCGAACAGTGCTTCCTTCGCGGAATACGGCGACGCGGCGATCGTGGTGCTGGCCCGCTCCGGCGGTGAAGGCGCTGACCTGCCTGCCGGCGATACCGGCGCCGGCCTGAGCTGGAGCGCCGGTCAGGAGGGCGACGGCAACTATCTGGCACTTTCTCAGGAAGAAAAGGATATGCTGGCCGGCCTGAAGGCCCTGAAGGATGCCGGCACGTTCAAGAGCATCATCGTTCTGCTGAACAGCTCCAATGCCATCGAACTGGACTTCCTGAACCCTGAGGTGTGCGGCGTGGACTACGGCGTGGACGCCTGCATGTGGATCGGCGACGTTGGCCAGACCGGCATCAACGGCGTTGCGCAGCTTCTCAGCGGCGCGCAGGCTCCCTCCGGCAGCCTGGTGGATACCTTCTGGTATGACAACCTGCTGAACCCCGCGGTGATCAACTTCTACTCCCGCGAATACAGCAACATGAGCGACTACGGCCTGACGCTCAATGACAACAACCTGGGCAACCAGGGCCTGTACAGCGTCTACCAGGAAGGCATCTACCTGGGCTACCGCTATGCCGAGACCCGTTATGAGGACGTGGTCATGGGCACCGGCAACGCTGGCGACTATAATTACGGCACCACCGTGGCCTATCCCTTCGGCTACGGCATGAGCTACACGACCTTTGCGTACAGCGACTACACCGTGACGCCCGGCGAGGATTCTTTTGAAGTTTCCCTGACCGTGACCAACACCGGCAATGTGGCTGCGAAAAAGACCGTGCAGATCTACTTCCAGTCCCCCTACACCGAGTACGACAAGACCAACGGCATCGAGAAAGCGTCCGTGGAACTGTGCGGCTTTGAAAAGACCGACGTGCTGCAGCCCGGCCAGAGCCAGCAGGTGACCATCACCGTGGACAAGGAAGAACTGCGCACCTACGACGCGAACAATGCCAAGACCTACATCCTGGACGCCGGCGACTACTACTTCACGGCGGCCAACGGCGCCCACGAGGCTGTCAACAACATCCTGGCGGCCAAGGGCTACACGCCGGAGAACACCGACGGCCGTATGGACAGCGAAGGCAACGCGGCGCTGACTGCCAAGTGGACCAACGCGGCCCTGGATACGACGACCTTTGCGACCTCTGAGGCTACCGGCAACCAGATCACTAACCTGTTCGACGATGCAGACCCCAACAAGGTCTCTTATTCTCCCGGCCAGGTGACCTGGCTGTCCCGTTCCGACTGGACCGGCACCTATCCCACCGGCACCTTCGATATGAGCCTGAACGACGGGCTGATGGATGCCCTGCAGACCACCCACTATGACGGTTCCCAGAGCGACAGCGTCGAGATGCCCACGCTGGGAGCGGAAAACGACCTGGCGCTGGCTTCCCTGATCGGCGCCGCCTACAATGACCCCCTGTGGGACAGCCTGCTGGATCAGATGACCTTCGATGAGATGAATCTGATGATTACCCAGGGCTTCCACAACACCAAGGCGGCCACCTCCATCGGCAAGGCTGCCACCAAGGACGAGAACGGTCCCCAGGGCCTGACCGCTGCGCTGACCGGCGGCGCTTCCGCCATGTGCTACACGTCCGAGGACGTGATGGCTGCGACCTTTAACCGTGATCTGATCGCGGACCTGGGCCGTTGCATCGGCGAGGACTGCCTGGCCTGGGGTTACTCCGGCCTGTATGGCCCCGGTGTGAACATGCACCGCACCCCGTACTCCGGCCGTAACTTCGAGTATTACTCCGAGGACCCCTTCATTTCCGGCGAGATCTGCGCCGCTGAGGTGAACGGCATCCAGTCCAAGGGCGTCTATGTCTATCTGAAGCACGTTGCGCTGAACGATTCTGAATCCAGCCGTATGGGTGTGAACACCTGGCTGAACGAGCAGACCGCCCGTGAGATCTATCTGGAAGTGGCGGACAAGGCAATCACCGAGGGCGGCGCCTGGTGCACCATGAGCGGCTTCAACCGCTGGGGCGCGACCTGGTGCGGCGCTTACCCCGCCCTGCAGACTGATTACCTGCGCGGCGAGCTGGGCATGCGCGGCATGTCCATCACCGACTACTCCGGCGGCAGCGTTTACATGGATGTCTGCGACGGCATCATCGCCGGTTCCAACATTTGGGACAGCCCCACGCCGCTGCACACCGATATCCTGAAAAACTATGAGGACGATCCCTACATCGTCAGCCAGATGCGTGAGGCGGTGCACGGCATCCTGTACACCGTTGCCAACTCCAATGCCATGAACGGTCTGTCCTCTTCCGACCGTCTGGAACTGGTCACGCCGTGGTGGCAGGTCGCTCTCTATGCGCTGATCGCTGTGTGCGCCGTGATGACGGTCCTGAGCGCCGTGATGCTGGTGATCAACATCAAGCGCAAGAAAGAACTCAAGAGCATGGAAGATACGCAGAAGTAATCTTTCCCCACTGCGCAAAGGGGCCCCGACCGCTGCCCGGCGGGAGGGGCTTCTATTAGAAAGGAGTACGAAGCATGAATGAAGCGACCGGTAGCGGTGTGAACCGTGCCAAGCTGTATCAGCTGGTGCTGTTCCCGCTCAACAACGGCGCCACAAATGTATACTATGTTCTGGTCCTGAGCTACATCGCCACGTTCGGCGCCAATGTGCTGAGCCTGGGCACGCTGTTTGCCTCGGTCATGGTAACGGGCATGCGTGTGTTCGACGCCTTTACCGACCCGATCATCGGCGCGCTGATGGACCGTACCAACGGCAAGTTCGGCAAGTTCCGCCCCTTCATGGTGATCGGCAACGTGATCATGGCGGTCAGCATTCTGCTGCTGTATGGCCTGACCCCGCTGATCCCCAGCGATATGATGGCTGCCCGCTACGCGGCGTTCGTGCTGCTGTATGCGGTCTGGGTCATCGGCTACACCTTCCAGACGAGCTGCACCCGTTCGGGCCAGACGGTCCTGACCAACGACCCCAAACAGCGGCCGCTATTCACCATCTTCAACACGGTCGGCAGCCTTCTGGGCATGGGCGTCATGCAGTTCTTTGCGCCGATCCTGGCCAAGAGCTTTGAAAACGGCTATTCCTCCGCGGAATTCTTCCGGGCGCTGGCCCCGGTGGGCATCACCATTTCGGTGATCCTGACCATCCTGGCTATCGTGGGCATCTGGGAGAAGGACCGCCCCGAATACTTCGGTATCGGCGGCGCCAAGGCGGAAAAGGTCAAACTGCGTGAGTATGTCAAGATCATCCGGGAAAACAACCCCATGCAGCGTCTGATGGTGGCCGGCGCAGGCTGCAAGCTGGCGCTGTCCATCGCGACCAACACCACGGTGCTGTGCATGCTGTACGGCTGCATGATGGGCAACTACGATGGGCTGTATCTGCCCATGATGGTGCTGGGCTATGTGTTCAGCGTGCCCTTCTTCCTGCTGACGGTCCGTACCAGCCAGAAAAAGGGCCAGAAGGCCAGCCTGATGCGCTATGTCAGCGTGGCGCTGGTCTGCTATGTGGGTGTGTTGGTGCTGCTGCTCCTGTGGGGCCATGGCGACGCCTTCACCCTGTCCCTGCTGGGCGAAAACGGCCTGTCCATCAATCTGTACACCATTCTGTTCATTGTGTTCTTCGGCGTGGGTTATGGCGCATACTATGCCACGGCAGATATGCCCATCCCCATGGTGGCCGATTGCTCGGACTATGAAACCTATCGTTCCGGCAAGTATATCCCCGGCATCATGGGCACCCTGTTCAGTCTGGTGGATAAGCTGGTCTCCAGCCTGTCCGCCACGGTGGTGGGCATCGCGGTCGGCCTGATCGGGCTGGACATCCTGCCCACCCAGTACAGCCCCTATACCGAAGGGATGAATGTGGTGGTCATCGTTCTGTTCTGCATTATTCCCATGGCTGCCTGGGCGGCTACCCTGCTGGCCATGAAGAACTACAGCCTGACCGGCGAACGGATGAAAGAGATCCAGGCCGTCAACGCTGTGCGTAAAGATGCGATCGCGAACGGTATGAGCATTGAGGAAGCCATGGAAACATGGAAGACCATGGATCAGGTACCGGAAAAGTTCCGCTGATCTGGAACAACCAATAAGCAGCGCCGCCGGCGTTCCCCCATACACGGGAACGCCGGCGGCGTCGTTATATTATGATATGACAGGACCCGGCGGGCGCGATGGCGCACACCGGGTTTTAGCTTTTTTGTATGTGGTCCGTCGGGGAAGGGGACGAACGGGGCGCGGCGCCCAGGGATCGTCTTTGGCAGAGCCGCAGCGGTCAGTCGTCGATCAGCCCCGGCGTGCGCGCAGCCGCTTTGGGGAGCAGCAGCCGCAGGTAGAAGGCGCCGCCCTCCACCTTTACCACCATGAACCCGCCGTATTTTTTGACGGTGTGGCGGATGCTGCGCAGGCCGAAACCGTGGTAGCCGTTCTGTTCCTTGGTCGTTACCGGCAGGTCCTCGGCGTCGAAAACAAGCTCCTGCTGGATGGGGTTGATGATCTGGATCACCAGCATCTGCTTTTCGCTGTACACCTGCACGTCGATGATGCGCCGGGTGCGGTCCTCCATGGTGGAAACGCTCTCGATGGCGTTGTCCAGCGCGTTGCCGAAGATGGTGTACAGGTCGACGGGGTCCATGAAAGTCAGAAGCCGCCCGTCGGCCACGCAGTTGGCCTGGATGCCGTTGGCTTCACAGACAAGGCTCTTTTCTGTCAGTACGGTGTCCAAAACTTCGTTGCCGGTCTTTGCCAGCACATCATAGATGCGCACGGACTTCTCGATCTCCTGCAGGTATTTTTCCCGGGGGCCTTCTTCCGCGAACATGGCGCGCATGGCCCGGATCTGGTGCTTCAGGTCATGGCATTTGCGGTTGATCAGGGCGATGTTTTCCTTGGCAAGATCGTATTGGGATTTCTGCTGCATCCAAAGGGTGTTCAGCATGGTCAATTTCTGCCGGATGGCGCTTTTTTGAAAAAGCCCGTGCTGCAGGTAAAGAACGGTGATGCAGTAGAACTTGATCATCAGCAGCAGGACCCAGTCGCTCAAATGGTCCATCGAGACGTTCCAGAGTACCCAGAACAGATCCGCCAGAACGGAGATGGCCCACAGGGCCAACGCAAAGGCAAACTGGCGCGGGCCTGTGTGGTAGCGGCCTTTGTCCGGCATCCAGCGGGCGATGGTGCCGCCTGTCCCGGCCACCATGACGGCCAGCAGCGCGGCTTCGGCCAGAAAAGCCCAGCCCGGCCGCGCCGCCAGGGAGCGGTAGATCAGCGAATTGCATTCGATCAGAAGGTTCCCCAGCATCGTGGACCAAACGGCACAATATACGGCGGAATTAAAGGAAAGGTCCGCACAATGCCAGAACAGGACCCCGGCAAGAAGCAGGAAAACGACCGACCGCACGCAGGTCATAAAGGGGAACTGCGCGATCAAAGGGGACAGCGCCAAAAATGCAGCCGTGCCCAGCACGATGCAAAGTACGGCGCGCCGCGCCCACCGGCTGTCTTTTTTCTTCAGGGGCAAAAGAAACGTCAGTGCGATGCACCAAACTTCCAGAATTCGCCACAGATCCAGGAGCACATAGGTCAGGTCCATCAGTTGCTGCCTCCCACATAGGCGGTCAGTGCCGTCAAAAAGGCTTTGCGGTTGCGGCGGCTGATCTCCAGTTCGGTCTCGCCCACAAGCACGGTGTCCCGCCGCAGTTCGGTCACATGCCGCAGGTTGACCAGATACCAGTGGTTGCAGCGCACAAAGTTGTAGCGGGAAAGTTCGCTCTCCACGCTTTGCATCGTGCCACGCAGCACAAACTTGCCTAACTGGGTGTGATAGTGCAGCATCTTGTTCATGACCTCGATGTAATAGATCTGCTGCGTTTCGATCCGGCGCACACAGTCGGGCAGGGTCAGCAGGATCTGGGCGCTTTTATGTAGACCTGCCCGCTTGATCGCACGGGCAAAACGCATCGAAAACGTGCTGTAGTTGATGGGCTTGAGCACAAAGTCCAGCGCCCCGACCGCGTAGCCGCCCACGGCGTACTGGGCCATGTTGGTGATGAACATCAGGACCACGTCGTTGTCCTGGGTGCGGATGTGTTCGGCAATCTCCATGCCGTTCATGCCGGGCAATTCTATGTCCAGCAGGATGATGTCATATTGCGGGGAATAATCCTCAAGAAGTTTGCGGCCGTCGGCAAAAGCATCCACGGAAAACTGCGTGCCGGTCTCGCGGGCATATTGTTCGATGTAGCTTTGAAGCAGATCCCGCTGTTCCTGCTCGTCTTCCACAATGGCGATGCGCACTGGCGAACCCTCCCTATCTGTAAATTATTTCTATTATATCATGGAAAACGCGGGCTTGCAAAAGGGAAAGCGTGTGTTCTTTGCCCTGGCATTCGGGCGGCGTTGCCCGCCGGTATTTGAGCCTCGCGTTCGCCGGGCGTTATGGGCAACGGTGTTCCCTACCTGCCGCGCTTTGCGCAAAATCATGCAGATCCGGCTTGTGCGGCGGGCGGCGGCAAATTATAATAGAGCAGGGTTGAGCGTTTTTTGAGATTTGTGCCGTACAATAGACGGAATCAATATATCGAGGTGAGGACCATGAAAGCAAAGATCCTGGTCGTGGATGACGAACGCGGCATCGTGGAGACGATCCAGCGCTATTTTCAGCCGCAGTACGATATCCTGACGGCCTACAGCGGGCAGGAAGCACTCCAGAAAGCCGCCGGGGACCCGGACCTGATCCTGCTGGATATCAACATGCCGGATATGGACGGGCTGACCGTCTGCCAGCGGATACGCGACCACATTACCTGCCCCATCCTGTTCCTGACCGCGCGGATCGAGTCCGGCGATAAGATCGTCGGCTTCCAGGCCGGGGCGGACGATTACATCGTGAAGCCCTTCGACCTGGACGAGCTGGGGGCGCGTATCGCCGCGCACCTGCGGAGGGAACAGCGCCGCCAGAACCATTCCGCTGTGCGCTTTTTCGGGGAGCTGGTGCTGGACTATTCGGCCCGGACCGCCGCCATCCACGGGCAGAACATCCCGCTGTCCCGGCGGGAATTTGAGATCGTGGAGCTTCTTTCCCTCAACGCCGGGCAGGTGTTTGACCGGGAACGGATCTATGAACGGGTATGGGGCATCGACGGGGACGGGAACAGCGACACCATCATGGAGCATATCCGCAAGATCCAGGCCAAATTTGCGGCGCAGACGCTGCACAACTATATTGAAACCGTCTGGGGGTGCGGATACCGTTGGAACGCTTGAAAAATATGGGCCTGAAGCGGTCGTTCCTGATCCTGAGCGTCGGCTGCGTGGCTGTGTCCTTTGCCCTGCTGGCGGCGTCGTTCTTGATCTTCCAGGGCATCAAGAAAATGTACCCCACCGGCGGCATCGAAATTTACCCGGACGGCTCGTCGATGATGCTGCCGGAACCGTCCGCCGCGCAGCAAACGCTGATCACGATGCTGGACGTGACCCAGGTCGTGCTTTGCATCCTGCTCCCCATGGGCGGGGTGATCGCTTCGGTCGCGCTTTTTTACCGTCTTAAATTGAAGCGCCCCATCGAAGCCCTGCGCGGCGGCATTGCGCGGATCGAGAAAAACGATCTGGATTTTTCCATCCCGGTGCAGTCGCAGGACGAGATGGGGCAGCTTTGCGCGGCGTTTGAATCCATGCGCAGGGAACTTTTGCAGACGAACCGCCTGCTGTGGCAGCAGGCGGAAGAACGGAAACGGCTGAACGCCGCGTTTTCCCACGATCTGCGCAACCCGATCACCGTGCTGAAAGGGACCGTAAAACTGCTGCGGCAGGGCATTCCCGACGAGCAGGCCGTGGAGCGGCTGGAAGGGTACACCCTGCGTATTGAGCAGTATGTGGAGGCGATGAGCGGCATCCAGCGGCTGGAACAGCTTGCCTGCCGGCCTGCCGCGGTGGCGCTGCCCGTTTTGCGGGACGAACTGCAGGAGACCGCCCGCCTGCTTGTGCCGTCCAAAGAAGTGTCCCTCACCATGCCCGGCGACGGTTCCGTGCGGGTGGACCACGGCTTTTTCCTGACGGTGGCCGAAAATCTGATCGGGAACGCCGCGCGGTTCGTCCGGGTGAAACTTTCCATACAGGTGGAGATGGAGCCGGACGCCCTGCGCCTGTGCGTGACGGACGACGGACCGGGCTACCCGGCCGCCCTTCTGCAAAAAGGCCCGAAACCGTTCGAGACCGCCAGCAGCAACGCCGCGCATTTTGGCATGGGCCTGTACAGCAGCCTGCTTTTGTGCGAAAAGCACGGCGGACGCCTGATTTTGAAAAACGCCCCGGCGGGCGGCGCGCGGGCGACTGCGATTTTCCGGCTTTTCAAAGAATCTTGAGGGATTTTTGAGAATCCTTTTGTACACTCTCCGTAAACCAAAAGGTAAGGAGAGTGTTTTTTATGGACATCGAAGCGAAGGACCTGTCGAAGATCTACGGCAGCGGGGAAAGCCGCGTGGTGGCCCTCGACAAAGCGTGCCTGCGCGTTTCTTCCGGGGATTTTGTTTCCATCATCGGGCCGTCGGGCAGCGGCAAGAGCACCCTGCTCCATCTGCTTTCGGGGCTGGATCGGCCCACGTCCGGCAGCCTGACCTATGACGGAAAAGACATTTACCGCTACAGCGACCGGGAACTGTCGGCTTTCCGGCGCAGGCGCATCGGATTTATTTTCCAGCAGTTCAACCTGCTCCCTGTGCTGACCGCCAGGGAAAACATCCTGATGCCGCTTCTGCTGGACCATAAACGCCCGGAGGAAGCGTATCTTGCGCAGCTTGCCGACCTGCTGGGCATCCGGGGACGGCTCGACCATCTGCCCCACGAACTGTCCGGCGGGCAGCAGCAGCGCGTGGCCATCGCGCGCGCCCTGATCGCCCAGCCGGATGTGATCTTCGCGGATGAACCCACCGGCAACCTGGACAGCAAAAGCGGCGGCGAGGTCATGGAACTGCTGCAAAGCGTGGGCAGGAAGATGGGCAAGGCGCTGATCGTCATCACCCACGACGACCGTATCGCGCGGATGGCGGACCGCCGGTTCCAGATCGTGGACGGCATCCTTTCGGAGGTGACGGCGCAATGAAGGACTATCGGGTGCTGGCGCTCAAAGAACTCTGGGCGCAGAAAGTCACGTCGGCCCTCATCCTGATCGCCGTTGTGCTTTCCACGATGATGACCACCGCCGTGGGGCAGTCTTTGGGCGTCCTGACCGCCATGCGGCAGCAGCAGGCCATCGCGCTGGGCGGGGACCGCTACGCGACCTTTTTGCAGATGGACGGGGCGCAGCTTCGCGCCTTGCAGCAGGACCCGCGGCTCTCCTATGTGGGAGCGTCCATTTATCTGGGCAGCATGGAACTTTCGCCCTCTCTGACGCTGGGTCTGACGGAATATCTGGACGGCAGCGAGGAAATTTACCCGTCCAGCACCCGCGTCAGGAAAGGACGGCTGCCCCAGGCCCCCATGGAGATCGCGCTGCCGGAGGACGTGCTGCGGTATTTGGGCTTCGAGGGCCAGGTGGGCGATACGATCCCGCTTTCCCTCAAAAAGACGCTCCGCCACGGCATTGCCGACAGCTATGCGTACACGGCAGACTTCACCCTGACGGGCATTTTGGAGAGCAACTATCTGGGCTACACGGGCGGTGTGGTCACCGGCCTGGCAGGGGAGGGGACCGCCGCGTGGCTGCTGCCGGACTCCCACCTCTATTACAATGTGGATATACGCACGGCCGACGAGCGGGCGTTCCAGACCGTCGTGAACGACCTGAACGAACAGCTCCAGATCCATGAACTGGATACCAGTTATAACGTCGTGTATCTGAATGCCATGGGCATCCCCTACGACGCGGGCGGCGAGGATGCGGGCGACAGTGGCTTTTCTTTCATGGCCGCGGCGGGCGTTCTGGTGGGCGCGCTGATCCTGCTGGCGGCCGGGCTGGTCATCTATAACATTTTGAAGATCTCGGTCTCCAAGCGGATGAAAGAATACGGGACCCTCCGGGCCATCGGCGGCGAAAAAAGCCAGCTTTATCAGATCGTCGTGCTGGAAGTGCTTCTTCTTTGCGCCGCCGGTATCCCTGTGGGGATGCTGCTGGGGTCGCTCTCGGCCGAAGGCATCCTTGCGGCGGCCACCGGGCTGATCTCCCCGGACCTTTTTCTGGTCCGGGACGCCGGGGAACTGCGGGCATTGATCGCGGAGAACAGCGCCCTCAAGGGGGCGTCCCTGGCGGTCAGCGGCGCGGTCACGCTGGGCTTTGCGCTGCTGGCCGCGCTGCCGGCGGCGCGGGCCGCCGCCAGGGTATCGCCCGTTGCGGCCATGGCGGGGGTGAACCGGAAGGTCCGCCGCGGCAAGCGCCGGGCCAAAACGATCCGCCGGTTTGAAGCCTACTATGCCCGGCTGAACCTGAGCCGGAACCGGGGCCGCACGGCGATCACCATTCTGTCCCTGGTGATGAGCATTACGGTCTTTATCGCGCTGCAGGGCTTTACGGCGGTCCTGAACGCGGCCGGTTCCATGCAAGGCGGCCATTTGGGGGATTACCAGATCACGAACGAGAGCGTCGGCTTTTCGGCGGATGTGCTGCGGGAATTGCAGCAGAACGAAGCCGTGCAGAGCGTGGCGGCCATCCAGTTTTCCCTGTATGAGCAGGACGCCGCGGGCGTGCTGGACGGCATCGACATCGGGTTCGCGCTGCGACCGGGGGAGACTTTCCAAGTCGTGGGGCTGAACGACGAATACTGGGACTACTTCATGGGCGGGGAACTGCCCGCGGACCAGCTTGCGCGGCTGAAATCGGGCCAGGGCTGCGTGGTGCGCAACCCCATCCCGATCCAATACGGCGACACGAAGCTGGACGCCACGAGCATTGCGGCGGGCACGACGGTCCGCGTGGCTGATACCGAACTGGAAGTGCTGAAAACGCTCGACGGCTATGACGGGTATCTGGGCGTCGGCAACGCCGGGTTTACGAACGGCGTGCAGGTCATCGTGGATGACAGCCTTTATGCGCAGCTTACCGGGCGCGGCAACTATGCCGAGCTGCTTCCCACGCTGAAGAGGGGGGCGGACCGGGAAGCCTTCGACGCCTTTGTGCAGGACCTCTGCGCCCGGACGCCGGGCACGACGTATCTTTCCTATGAGGAGACCGACCGCCAGCTGCAGGAGAGTTTCGCCCAGATCCAGATGCTGGCGTGGGGGCTGATCCTCTTTGTGGGGCTGATCGGCATCCTCAACATCATCAACACGGTCTACACCAACATCCACACCCGTGTGGCCGAGATCGGCGTCCAGCGGGCCATCGGCATGAGCGCGGGCAGCCTGTATAAGACCTTCCTGTGGGAAGGCGCGTACTACGGCCTGATCGCGGCGGCCGCCGGCAGCGTGCTGGGGTACGGCTGCACGGTCCTGATCGAAGCGGCGGTCAACGACGCCCTCCGTCTGGTGCCGGTGCCGGTCCTGCCCATACTGGAAGCGGCGCTGCTGGCGGTGGGGGCCTGCCTGCTGGCGACGGCCCTTCCGCTGCGGAAAATTTCCCGCATGAGCATCGTGGATTCGATCGAAACGATTGAGTGACAGAACGCTCCTGCATGCCTTTCTGCGCAATCGAAAACGCGCCGCTGCCTGCCGCTGCGGCAAACGACAGTTTTTTCAAAAAAGTGCTTGACATTTCTCCCGGTTCCTGCTATAATCATAAAGATGTCAGGGATGACGGCGACAACGTGGGGGTGTAGCTCACCTGGGAGAGCGCTTGAATGGCATTCAAGAGGTAAGGGGTTCGATCCCCCTCATCTCCACCACAGCAAGATCCGGGATGTGTGATTTCCACACAGTCCCGGATTTTTCTTGGCGCCGAATAGGCAAGATAAAAACCCCCAGTTCAACTGGGGGTCGGTAAAAA
>SAMEA3387511__coassemble_1560_pt1 | contig 25427 bp, 23 predicted proteins | sample SAMEA3387511__metabat2_low_PE_011 | metagenome-assembled genome bin SAMEA3387511 (sample SAMEA3387511) | Felis catus | biome: Faeces | place: United Kingdom | collected 2012
CCACCCGTACCTTCTTTGAGTCGATTTCTCCCTTGGAAAGCAAGACAACCGTCTCTATATGTTTTGTATGCGGGAACAAATCCACCGGCACGAAGCGGCGGGCTTTGTAGCCATGGCGGGCGAACAGCGCCACGTCGCGGGCCAGCGTTTCGGGGTCGCAGCTCACATACACCACCCGGCCGGGGGCCATGCGCGCCACCGCTTCGATGCAGGCCGGGGTGCTGCCCGCGCGGGGCGGGTCCAGAAAGACCACGTCGGGCCGTAAGCCCTGCCCGGCGGCGTCCCGCATCCATTCCGTGGCGTCGGCACAGAAGAACCGCGCCTGCCGCAGCCCGTTGCGCCGGGCGTTGGCAGCCGCATCCCGCACGGCGGCGGGGTTGCGTTCCACGCCGATGACTTTGCCCGCGCGGGGCGCGGCGCACAGCCCGATGGTGCCGATGCCGCAGTAGGCATCCACGACGGTCTCCCGCCCGGTCAGCCCGGCCAGTTCCGTGGCCGCCGCATACAGCACCTCGGTTTGGACCGGGTTGACCTGGTAAAAGCTGCGGGAAGATATGGCGAACTGCAGCCCGCACAGGGTATCCACCACGGCGCCGGGTCCCCAGAGGACCTTCTCCCGGTTGCCCAGCACGGCACTGGTGGCCGTGGGGTTGATGTTCTGCACGATGCTCTGCACCCAGGGCGCCGCTTTGCGCAGGGCGGCGCAGAAATTCCGGCTGCCCGGCAGCGCCGGTCCCGGCGTGACCAGTGTGACCAGCACTTTTCCGTCCCGGGTGCCGCGCAGCACCACATGGCGCAGCAGGCCGGTGCCCCGGTCCTCGTCATAGGCGGTCCAGCGGCAGGCACGCGCCGCTTCCAGCACCGCCCGCAGCGTGCGGTTGAGCGCCTGCTGCTGCAGCAGGCAGTCGGTCCCCGGCAGCACCTGATGGGTACCCTCGGCATACAGGCCGCAGACCAGCCGCCCCTGTTGCATGGCAAAGGTAGCGATCGCCTTATTGCGGTAGTGCCAGGGGGCCGCCATGCCGCGCACCGGCTCCACCGGGGCGAAACGTCCCAGCAGGGTGTGGAGCCGCGCCTGCTTGCGGGCCAGTTGTTCCGGGTACGGCACGGCCAGCAGCGGGCAGCCGCCGCATTTCTTTGTGGTATTCGGGCATTCAGGTCGGTTCATGGCTGTGGGTCCTTTCCCATATGGTTTACCAGGGCTTGCGCGCCGTGGTACAATAGATACAAAGCAGAACGTACCGCCCGCGCGGCGCCCGTTCTGCGTCAGGCTTTTGACTGGAAACGGAGGCATTCAAATGAAGGTATTACTCATCAACGGCAGCCCGCACAAAAACGGCTGCACCTATGCGGCTTTGACCGAAGTGGCCAGCGCCCTGCAGGCCGACGGCATCGAGACCGAGATCTTCCACATCGGCAGCGCGCCGGTGGGCGGCTGCGTGGGCTGCAACGGCTGCGCCAAAGCGGGCAAGTGCGTGTTCGGCGGCCCGGTGGCCGACGTGCTGCCGCTGGTAGAGCAGGCGGACGGCATCGTGTTCGGCGCGCCGGTCCATTACGCCACGGCAGCCGCCAGCATGCTGGGCTTTATGCACCGGCTGGGCTGGAGCGGCGGCCGGTACCTGCGCCACAAGCCCGCGGCCGTCATCACCAGCGCCCGCCGCGCCGGCACCACCACGGCCCTCGAAGCCATGGAGAAGATCCCCCAGTTCTTTGAGATGCCGCTCATCAGCTCCACCTACTGGCCGATGGTCCACGGCAGCGATGCCGAACAGGTGCGTCTGGACGAGGAAGGCTGCCAGATCATGCGCAACCTGGGTCACAATATGTCCTGGATCCTGCGCTGCATCGAGGCAGGCAAGGCCGCCGGCATCACCGCCCCCGAAGCCGAGAGCGGCAAGCGCACCAACTTTATCCGCTGACGCTCTTTCAAACCACACACGGCAGGCCGCACGGCCTGCCGCTTTTTTGTGCGGGCACCGGTCACAGCGCCAACATCTGCACGGCGGCTGCGCACAGCGGCCACCCCACCAGCGCGAACCCCGCTCCGAAGGCCAGCCCGGCCAGCACGTCGCTGATGTAATGCACCCCGGTCACCACCCGCGAGACCGCGATCACCACCGCCAGCACCACCAGCACCACACCCACGGGCAGCGCACAGTGGAGAGCCGCCGCCGCGATGGCCGCCGCCGAAAAACAGTGGCGGCTGGGCATACTGCGGCCGGTCTCTTTTTTGGGGAAGAGCGGCTCATACCCCAGCGCCGCATAGGGGCGGGGGCGGTCGATGGCCGTGCGCACGGCGCTGCCCACCAGAAAGGCGGCCGCCGGGACGATCAGCATAGGGATAAACGCCGCCTGCAACCCCGCCACCAGCCACAGCAGCAGGCCGATATACAGCGCGTACACAGCCACAACGGCGCCGCGGCTGACAAGGTAAAGTGCGCGCCGGGCCGCCGGGCGCGCCCGGAACCAGCCGATGACAGCGCGGTATCGGTTCGCATTCATGCAGGTTTCCTCCTTCTTGAGCTGGTATAAGGATAGCACCCCGCAAAAGGCTTGTCAAACGGCGTCCGCTGCGTTTATAATAAAAGGTAATTCGAGAAATACGGAGGAACTCCTTTTGTTTGGTTTTGCAAATTTCCTGCTGCTGGCGCTGTTCGCGGCGGCAGCGGTCGATCTGATCGGGGCCTGGCGGCGCTGCGGCGGGCCGGTCCCCGCCCTGCGCTCCCTCTGGCGCGAGGAACACCTGCTTTTTGGCAGTTGGGGCGCTGCGCTGCGGCTGCGGGCCGGGGTACCGCTTTTCTGCCTGGGGCTGGCCCTGTATGAGTTCACCGTGGTGTTCTGCAACAGCATGGCCCGCGAACAGTGGCCCTGGGTGCAGGCCAGTCTGGCCCCGGTACTGGATACCGTCATGTATCTGGCGTTTTTTGCCAAGATCCTGCTGGGCACCCGCTACAACTGGCGCAGCCTGGGCATGGCCGGGGCGCTGTATTTCATCGCGCGCTGGGTCTACTTCAACGGGCAGAACATCTGGTTCTTGGGGCTGGCCGTCGTGCTGCTGGCCGCCAAGGACGTGCCCCTGCGCCGTTCGATGCGGGCTTTTCTGGCAAGCGGTATTCCCTCGCTGGCATTGGTGGAAGTGCTGCACTTTGCCGGGCTGATCGCGCCCGGCGCCACCAGCGAGCGGGACGGCAGTTTCCGGCTGATGTTCGGCTACGGCCACCCCAACACGTTCGGCGGCGTGGTGCTGGGCCTGGTGCTGGCCTGGGTGCTGCTGCGGCGTGCCCGGCTGCGCTGGCCGGAACTGGCCGCCATCGCGGCGGTGGGCGCGTTCCTGATGGTGGGCCCGGCTTCGCGCTCAGCCGCCCTGTGTACCCTGCTGCTGGCGCTATTGCTGGTTCTGGCGCGGCTGTTCGGCAAAAGCCGCCCTGCAGGCCGCTTCGCTGCGGTCCTGCCCGCCGCCCTTGTGCCGCTGGCAGGCGCGGCCAGCCTGATCCTGCCGCTGTTCGTCGTCAAAGTAGGTCCCTGGGCCAACAACATCGGCCCGGCCTGGCTGCTGCGCCTGGACGAACTGCTGACCTGCCGGATCTCGCTGTCCTGGGCCGCCTACCGGGTGCTGGACATCAAGATTGCTGGGCAAATTTTGCCCGAATGGCCGGTGCTGGACAATACCTTCGTCTATCTGCTCTACCAGTTCGGCCCCGTGCTGCTGGTCATCGCCGCCGGGCTGCTGGCCTTCGCCCTCTACCAGTACGCCCGCCACGGGCGCTGGCAGGAAACCGCCTGCCTGATCACCCTTTTGTTTTACGGCTGTGTGGAAACGCAGGTCCTGCACGTCACCAGCGACCCGGCCCTGCTTCTGCTGTGCGGCGCGGTCTTCGCCCTGCCCTTCTCGCGGTGGGACGCAGCGGAATCCACCTGCTGCTGACCTTTCCCATTAGACAAAGAAGCCCGCGGATCTTTCCGCGGGCTTCTTTTTATTTCGGTTGCTTTTACTCAGAACGGCCAAAGCTGCCAGGTCGCAATGGGAATGATATAGGAATTTCCTTGCATCATCATCACCAGGAAGCAAATACCGCTTACAAGATGCCACGCAAGCGCTGCACCACACAAAGTGACCCGCGCACGCCAGAATTTCTCGCGCCGGCCAGCTTTCCACTCCCCGCAGCCACGCAGAAAAGCGGCAAAGGATTCCAACAGCAGGACCCAATAGCAGATAAAAGGTCCCCACCAGAGATTGCCGTCTGCGATCCGTTCCCCGCTTTCCACCAGAAGCAGTGCTTCCGCCATCGCTATACAGAAGGTAAGGAAGGAAAAGCGGTAGCGGAAATTTTTCCATGCGGTACGCCCCAGCAGGACCGCCACAGCGCCAATAAAGACGAACGAGCGGATAAGTCCCCGGCGGGCCGCTTCATTGGAAAGCCCCCAGACCAGAACCTTACCGGGATATTCTGCCCAGTCAACCGTGAAAATCAACTGCAGTCCTTCGCTTTCGCCGCCGAACAAAACGACCGACTGCAAAAGGCACAGTGCGATGCTGGGCAGCACGCTGCATCCCATCAGGATCTCCCGTTTCAGGTTTTGGCCACGAGTCCGCACCAGGTCAACAATCAGAAGGATCAGCAGCGCCGGGGCAAAGGCAAAGACAAAGTTTGCCTTAAAAGCTGTTGCGATCGTCAAAAAGACCGTGTAAATCAGCCAGTCTTTCCACCGCAAGCCATCTTTCATACCAGCCCAGGCACGATAAAACCACAGAGCTGCCAAAAGGGCAAACGGTGCCAGCATGATGTAAGTCGTATTATGGTAATTGGTGCCGCTGACCGTTCCCAAGTACCAATATCCACCGCGCGGGATCCAGACCGCCTGTGCCAGATTGACCACCAGCCCCAGCAAAAGGCTGAGGGATGCCGTGATACGCGGTACCGCCATATACAGGCCCCAGGCAAATACAGAGATAGCTGCCACCTGGAACGCTGCCAACAATACCGCCATTCCCAACTTTCCTGCCAAGGCGTACACCGGCGGGATCAGGTAGTAAGCCGCTGTATAGACTTCCTCATGGAGCGCCCCGTTCAGATGCTCCGGAAGATCCGACGCATACGCGTCGGTGGATGTAAGCTGCTGATAATGCAACCAACACATTGCAATAAAATAGAACGCCAGCATCAGCAGTGCCAGAATCTGCCTCCACCGGGGATCCTGTTTGTTCCTCAAACTCTCTTCCTCCTCCAATTTTCCGGCCTTTTATTCTTCCGCCAGGCGGATCGTGTCCCCCACGAGGGGGGCGTCTGCCGGGATCTCCAGCCAGGCGCCGCCGTCTGCCGGGGCGGTGTAAAGTTCCTGCGCGGGGACGGCATATTCCTGTTCGGTGCCGTCGGCGGCGCGGGTGGTGTAATGCAGCACCGCATCCTCGGCGGCGCGGTCCGGCAGATAGACCGTCACATCGGTCACGGTCTCCAGCGCCTCGTCCGCGCCAAGGCCCAGCCAGGCAATGTCATAGTGCTTATCCTGTCCCCGGCCGATGCCCAGCCGGTAGACGGGGCCCTCCCCCGCCTGGGCGCTTTCACCGCTGCGCCAGACCTGCAGGGCGTGGGCGTTGGTGTCCGTATCGGCATAACGCTGGAAGAACGCTTTCTGCGCCGTCAGGTCGCCGCCCCAGACCATAAAGTCGCACACTACCGGGTCCTGCGTGCCTGCGGGGTCCGCGATGCCCGCGGCCACCGCTTCGGAAAACACCGTATAATCCCGGCCGCCGCCTTCATAGGCCGAGCGGGTGGCAGCGCGCTGCCATACCACCGAACCGGCCATGCCGACAGCCAGCACCAGACTGACCGCCACACGCCAGCGCGGCCACCAGGATTTTTGCCGCGCCCAGCGCAGCAGGGCCACCAGCAGCGCCGCCGCCATCAGTCCCACGCCGAAGGATTCCACCGTCTGCGGGATATAGCCGTGCCGCCAGTCCACATTGGCGCCCTGCTGGTATTTGGGCGATACCGCGATCAGCAGCGCGGGGGCCGAAAGCATCGCCAGCCCCGTCAGGAACAGCAGCAAATTTTCTTTCGGCGCGGGCAGGCGCTTGAGCCCCGCCAGCACCGCCACCACGGCGGCCGCCAGCAGCACGCCGCATATCACATCGGAAACTTCGATCGGTCCCGGGCGCATCTTGCCCGCGATCATCGCGTTCAGCGGGAAACCCGCCGACATCTGCATGACCCAGGTTTTCAGGATGGCGGGAATATCGAAGCTGGGCGAGATACCGCCCAGGTCCGCCGCTTCCCCAGCCAAGACCCCGGCGGCGCGCAGGCTGTTCACCACGCGCGCCCCCAGGTTGAAAGCCAGCGTCACGCACTCCCCCGCCAGCACCGGGATGCTCAGCCGCAGCGCGTGGCGGACCTTGCCTGTGTACAGCCAGAACAGACCGAACAGCGGCACGATATAAACAAAGCCGATCTCAAAGGTCGCGCAGGCGTGGAAGGCACAGTACGCCCCCAGCACGGCCCAACGCTTATGGCCGGTGTCCTGCCAGCGCAGGATGCACACCCCCGCCAGCAGCACCGGCAGCAGCGTACTCTGCACCAGCGCACCGTAGGAATACAGGCTGTTGCCCGTGGAGTCCTGCCAGAGCGAGAACATCATCGGCAGCAGGCAGAAGCACAGCAGCCCCAGTTTTTTGTTGCGGGCCGCCTTGCCGACCAGATACCCGGCCAGGGCGATGTCCGCGTAGGTCCAGGCCAGGATATACAGCCGGTACCCTACTAGGTCGCCGAGGAAATAGCTGGTCCAGCCCAGCAGCGGCGGCGAGGAGAAGGGCCGGAACCGGCCGCTTTGCAGCAGGAACTGGGGCAGGATCGCGTCCCAGTTGGCCCGCAGCACCTCCCAAAAGCTGTGATGGGTGGCGAAGTAGTAATTCTGCAGGTTGATGATCTCGTCATCGCCGCCCAACTGCGCGCAGGTGGTGATGCTCAGATACCACCACCCCGCTGCCAGCGACAGCAGGCATACCGCCGGCCAGAACCAGCGTTTCTCCGTCCAGGCTTTCCCGTTCATCCGTTTCTCCCGTTTATCGTCATTCCAGCGGAATGTAATAGACCATGCCGCTCTCGTGCCGCAGCACGTCCTCTTCGCTACATCCGGCCGCCGCGATCAGATCCTGCAACGTCTGTTCCTGATCCTCTACCGCGTAGCCGTCCAGGTCCAGATAAATTCCCGCAACGCCCTGGGCGCGCAGTTCGGCCACCATGGCGTCGGGTTCCAGTTCGCTGGTCTGTTTGTACCAGACATCGTTCTCGGTACCGTAGCCCGCGCCGTAGCTGAAGCGCAGCGTATCACTGTGCAGCGGGCCGCGCAGCAGCGTGTAATCCCACATATTGTTGAGGGAACCGTTCTCAAAGTTTTTCATATAGGGAAGCTGGAAGATGACCGCATCCTCCCCGGCGGCCTGTTCCACTTCCTCCATAAAGGCGGCGTCCTGGTACCAGGTCGTCTGCACTTCCTCATATTTCGGCTTGAAAAGCCCCTGCTGTTCCCAGTAGCCATAGGCCAGCACCAGGACCAGCGCCGCCGTGAACACGGCCTTGCCGCGGCCCCGGTGGTTTTTCAAATACCATTCCGCCCAAAGCCCGACGGCCAGCAGCGCAAAGAAAGCAATGTACGGGCTGATGCGGTTGTACCCGCGGATAAACCGCAGGAAAATGCCGATCAGGCCGCCGAAGCTGGCGATGGACGCCAGCAGCAGCGCCGCCACGTTCAGGCGGCCCAGCAGCCACAGCCGGTCCGACAGGCGCGCAGGTACCGCCTTGCCTGCCTGCCAGTTATGGTTGCGGAACAGCAGCACCAGCAGCGCCAGGAAGCCCAGGATCCCCACGATGCCAAGATAGCCGTAGGAGTTTTCGTTATACATGGGGCCTTCGTCGGTCGCCAGCAGATGGAAATACCGCTGGAGCCAGTTGGCCAGCTTGTCACACCCGTACCCGTTGGGGGAAAGCAGCAGGCTGCTGATGCGCAGGCTGTAAATATCGGCCCCGATGGGGCTGCGGTAAACGCCGTTTGTCAGCGTGCTGCCCGCCCCGTTGATCATGCCCAGCACCATCGGGAAGAAATCCGGGATCATCCAGAGGACGATCTCGCCGATGGTGAGGAAGCAGGGCACGCCCGCCGCCATCCTGCGGTCCCGCAGGATCAGGCAGAGCGCCGTGATGCAGAGGAAAAAGCAGGTGAAATAGGGGTAGTAAGCCGCGCCGTTGTTGGCGATGCCCCAGGCGAAGGCGATCGCCAGCCAGTTGCGCGGGTTGCGGAAGAAGCCCCTGCCGGGCCGCCCGAAGGTGGGGTCCTCGGCACACCAGAAGCACAGCAGCACCGAGAACGGCACGAACTCCACCGCCGCCAGCATCATGTGCCCGGCCAGACGCTGCTGCACATAGGGGCACATGCCAAAGGTGATGGCAAAGGCAAAGGCCAGCCAGCGCCGCATGCCGGTCATGCGGAACACCGCGTACCCGGCCAGCGCGTTGGCAAAGGGGATCACCAGCACATACAGGTTAAAGACCACGCCGGTGTCCTTGGTGAACAGCCCCACAAAGGCCACGAACAGGTCATAGATCAGGTCGTAGTTGGGGTCATAGGGGCTGGGCGGCTGGTAGAAGGGCCACCCCAGCGAGGGGGTCAGGTCGCCGTAGCTGCGCTGCACCTGTCCCACCCAGTAGATACCGTCGCCGCCGTAGAGCATCGGCGCGTGCCAGTCCAGCCGCCAAAGCTGGAAAAAGAAATACTCACTCAGCGCGATAGCGGCGATGACCAGCAGGATCATACCGCCCTCGCGCAGCAGCGTTTCTTTGCGTTTTCCGATCATAAGCACCTCATTCGCCGTTCTGCATGGCCTCTATATAGGCGTTGCAGACTTCCTCCGCCGGACCGTCGCCCTATGTAACTCACGCAGGCAAGCGTTTGCAGCAGCATCATGAGCAGCGGGTTGAGGATGCTCCACACATAGCCCAGGAAGCTGCGGCGGTATTTGATCTTGAGGTCCCGCGTGACCAGTTCCCGGATCAGCGGTCGATACTTGGTAAAATGGCCCCAGCTTGTGCGCAGTTGGCCGGTGAATTGGTGTGGCATGGGTTCGGAATCTCCCTTGATTTTGTTACAGTTTGAACGGCGTATCGCCCGTCAGGCCGTCGGCGCGCAGCATGTTTTCCATCACGTCGATGTCGGCGCTGACATCCAGCGCATCCTCCTGGAACAGTTGGTCCAGTTGCGTTTCAAAAGCATGTACGAGGGTATCCATCGTTTCCTCGATGCGACGCTTGGATTCGCTGATGTTTGCGCCCTCCACGCCCTGAGCGTCCAGTTCCGCGTAGGTCTGGAGCAGCTTGAGCGAGGTGGGCAGGTAGTAGTCCATGAATTTGCGCATGCGCGGCAGCTTGTCGGGGTCGGTCTTGGCCTGCTCGAAGATCTTGGCCGAAACAGCTTCCAGCCGGTCGATCTTATCGCTCATCTCCTCGTCGGGGATGGCGTCATTGACGGCGCGCAGTTCGTCCAGCAGCTTCTCGTACTGGTCCTTTTCCTCTTCCTTTTCCGGCTGTTTGCGCTTGCTCTTTTTCGGTTCCGGTTCGGGGGCTTTGCCTTCCACCACCAGATAGCGGCGGCGCATATCCAGGTAGGCGTCCGGGCCGAACACCCCGTCGTCGATGCACTGTTCCAGATACTTGCAGCATTTGTCGTAGCTGCAGGGGATGGCGGCGGCAATATCCGCAATGCGCATATTCTTGCTGTCGCCCACGATGTTGTCGATCTTTTTACGCATACGGCGGCTGGTACGGATCGTGTGCGCGCCAAACAGGCAGCCCACGCCGCCGGTAAACATCACCAGCGACGGCATCAGTTCCTCCATCAGCCAGGCCCAGTAAGTACCGCCCCGGGTAAGGGCGTCGGGCAGCCAGTAAAGCGCATCCGGCAATGCCAGCAGGGCCACGGCCAGCAGCGCCACGCCGGTGATGGACAGCCCCGTGATCAGCCCGGTACCGCCCCGGCTGCGGGGCGCAGCGGCCGTTTTGGCGGCCGCGGTCTGATCGTCTTCGGCGGTTTCTCCTGCCGCGCCGGCCTTGTCCGGCGCGTCCTGGGGCTTGCTGGGCTCATAGACCGGGTTCACGTTCCAGTTTATGTCTCTCCGCGTATATTTGCGGGCTGTATTTTCAAAGCCACCCAACTGGCCCCTGCGCATGGCGCTGTTCAGCCAGACGAACAGGAACCCCAGCGGGAACCACACCACGAACCCGATCACGATGGCCCACCAGGGAAACTGGAACGGACCGTCGCCCCGGTGGTATTCATCCGAATTATAGCTGTTCTGGTAGCGGGGCCATTCATCCTGATTCGGCATAGTTTCTCCTCTTTCTATCAGGGAATATCCGACAGCAACTGTTTGAGGTCGTCGCTCAGGTAGTAGGTGCTGCCCGGTTGGTAGGGGTTGTTCTTGTTGTACGGCACATGGGTGCACAGATAGCTGACCCATTTGTTGTAGCCGGACACCGTCAGGTGTACGCCGTCCGGCTGGGCGTACTCGGCCAGCAGATAGCCCGATTCATCGCTGAATTCCGCGTTCAGGTCCAGGAAATAGCAGCCCCGCTCGGCGCACATGCCCTGGATGGACGCATTGATGGACGCCAGCCGGTCGGGCGCCAGACCGGGCGCATCGTCGGCCACCGTTTCCTGTGTGGCCGACAGGATGGACTGCACATAGATCGCGGTGTTGGGCAGCGCGGCGCGCAGCTCGTCCAGCATACGGGCATAGTAGTTCAAAAAGCTCTCGTCATTGCCGGTGGCGACCAGCGCGTTGGTGCCGATCAGGACATACAGCTTGGCCGGCTGGGCGCCCGTCAGCACGTCCAGCGCCACTTCGTCGCCGCGGTCGGGGTTTTTGGCCGTGGTGCGGTTGACGATGGTGTTGGGGCTGACTCCCTCATAACCGCAGATGAGCGCGCCGCCCACGTCGATGTCATACTCGTTCTCACAGAAGCCCGCAGTCAGCGAGTCGCCCAGGAAGGCCGCATCCGCAAACCAGGTGGTATCCACCCGGCCAAATTCCGGCAGGGCGGCGGGTTCGGCAGGCAGGGCGGTATAGGTGTAGCCGCTTTCCGCCGTTTGCTGCACCGGGCCTACGCTGCCCCAGTTCAGCGCCTGGGGCGTGTTGTCGGTGGTGCCGCCCCCGTAGGGCAGCGGGGCCACCAACTGGTCGCCGGCGGGCGGCGGGGTCTGCGGCGGGACCGGCTCCCCGGTCACATCCGGGGGCAGCAGCACCGTGATGATGCCGGACAGCACAAGGATGCCCCCCACCGTGGCAGCCGCGAAGGTGCGGCGGCGACGGCGGCGGCGTTCCCGCGCGCGGCGGGCGGCCGCGCGGCGCTGTTCCGGGGTGCGCGGCGGGTGGCCGGGCGCACCGGGTCCCTGGGGACCGGCAGGCGCGCCGGGCCGTGCCCAGCCATCCTGCCAGTCATACTGCATATTCGGCTGGGACCGCTGCGGGCGGTCCCGGCCGGGGCGTTGCGGTACCGGCATATACGTTTCTTCCCTCCCCCTGGGCAAAGCTGCCAAGGCATACTTTTAGAGATATTAAAGATTATAGCACAATCCCCGCCATAAAAACAGGGGCAAACGTAAGATTTTGCAAACGGCGCGCCGCGCACATAAAAAAGCCCGGTCCGAAAGACCGGGCTTTCCAGCAAATTCCATGGGGCTCGTCTTAGTGACGGCGGCCCACACCGCCACCGCGGCTGCTGCCGCCGCCGGGACGGAACCCGCCGCTACGGGGCCGGGGCGCACGGCCTACGCCGCCCATGCCGCCCATACCGGGGCCGCGCATGGGACCGCCGCGCGGCGGACGCGGCCCGCCGAAGCCACCGGGCCCGCCGAAACCGCCCGGACCGCCGAAGCCCGGCGGGGGCGGAGGAGGACGCCGCGGACGGCGCGGACGGGAAGCCCGCCCCAAGCCGAACCAGAACAGCGCACGCCCGAAGCCGCCGCCACCACCGCCGCCACGCGGCGGGCGCGGCCCGCGCGGGCTGGCCAGGTTGAGCAGCACCCCGATCACCAGCACCACCGCCAGGATCACCAGGACCACCGCCACGGGGTTGATGCCGCCGCGGGCAGGCGGTTCCGCTTCCTGAGCCGCCCGTTCCAGCGTGGAAGTGGGGATGCCGTAAATTTTGCAGAGCTGTTCGCCCAGAGCGCGGACGGTCTGCCGGGTGCCGGTGTCATAGTCGCGCTCCACCCAACTGGGTTCCAGTTCTTCGTCCAGGATCGTACCCAGCGTGCTGATGGTGAGCTGGCTTTCCAGCCCGGCGCCGCGGGTGACATAGTAATCGTCCTCGCCGGGGACCAGCAGCAGAAGCACGCCGTTGTCCTTGCTTTCGGACCCAAGGCCCCAGGTGTTCAGCACATCGTAGGCATAGCCTTCCATGGTGGAATTGCCGATGTACTCGGTGGTGTACACGCCGATCTGCGCGCCGCAGGTCTCCCCCAGCGCCAGCGAGATATTTTCCACATAGGCTTCCGTTTCGTCCGAAAGGATGTCCGCGTAGTCGTTGACGGCGGTATTCGGGTCCAGTTCCGGCGCAGCCGACGCGCAGGGCGCGGCAGCCAGCGCCACGCAGAGCGCCGCGGCAGCCGCCAGGGCACCGCGCCGTGTTTTTTGTATCGCCTGTTTCATTTTGTCATCCTGCCAAATTCATAGGATTCAGCCCGCCGGGGCAAAGGTCTGCAACGGCTGCACGCCCCAAAGCCCCGCCAGTATATTGGCCGGGAAGGCCGCGGCCGTCGCATTGTAGCTTTCCGCCTGGGTGTTATAGGACACCGCCGCCCGCTCGATGGTGGCCTGGGCGGAAGTAAAGGCGTCGTGCAGGTCCTGCAACTGCCCCTTCGCGCGCGGGTCGGCCTCGTCGGCGGCGGTGGCGTACAGCAGTTCCACCGCCCCGGCCAGCGCGTTGTTCCGTTCGTACTGCACAGCGGGCTGGACGGGATCCGCCGTTTCGTTCCAGGCGTCCAGCGCCGCCTGGGCGGCCTGCACCTCGGCGTCGGTATCGCCCAGGACGTTGCCCGCCACCCGGATCAGGCTGGCGGCCGCGTCGGCCTGGTCGGCCAGATCGGTCTGGATGCCGTGCCCGTATTCGTCCTGGCCGGTGGTATATACCGCCAGCGTCCGATCATGCAGGCCCTTGAGCCGCGCCCCGCCGATGCCCAGCACCGACACCAGCGCCAGCGCCACAAGGGCCAGCGCCGCCACCGGCCGCTTTTTGGCGGGCGGCGGCAGTTTGGATTCCACTTTGCCCAGCACTTCCAACTGCGGGCCGTGGATCACAAAAGTTTCCTGTTGTTGCAGTTGCATGGCAGTCCCCCGCTCACGCCCAGCCCGTCAGGCTCAGGTGTTGATCTCCAGCAGTTTGGCGCGCAGTTCGCCCTCGATGCGGCCCAGTTCCTGCTCGGCATTGGCGCGCTTGGCCTTGCCGTCGGCACGGATCTTGTTGAGTTCGTCCAGCGTTTCAATAAGCTGCTTGTTGGTCTCTTTCAGCGTTTCGATGTCCACGATGCCGCGCTCGGATTCCTTCGCAATGTCGATGGTCCCCTGCTTGAGGGTGGCGGCGTTGCGCCGCAGCAGGTCGTTGGTGGCGTCGGTGACGGCGCGCTCGGCCTTCATGGCTTCCTGGCTGTGGGCAATGCCCAGGGCCAGCACCATCTGGTTCTTCCACAGGGGGATGGTGTTGACGATGGTGGTCTGGATCTTTTCGGCCATCGTCGTGTCGTTGGACTGGATCAGGCGGATCTGCGGCCCCATCTGGATCGAGATGTTCCGGGTCAGTTCCAGATCATACAGCTTCTTTTCAAAGCGGTCGCACATATCGGCCAGATCGCGGGCAGCCTGGGCGTCTTCCGGCAGCTGGGTGCGCAGGGCTTTTTCCTGCGCGGTCTTGAGTTCGCCGCCGCGCACCTGTTCGAGCTTTTTGCGGCCCGCCAGGATATACATGGTCAATTCCTTGAAGTAGACCAGATTGAGCTGGTACATCTTGTCCAGCATGGTGATGTCCTTCATCAGCACCACCTGATGGTCCTCCAACTGGGCGCGGATACGCTCCACGTTTTTGTCCGCGCTCTCGTAGCGGGTCTTGAGCTGGTCGATGTTGTTGCCCGCCTTCTTGAAGAAGCCGAAGATGCCCTTGGGCTGTTCGGCGTTGGCGTCAAAGCCCTGCAGTTCGGCGATCAGGCCGGTGATGAGTTCGCCGGTCTCCCCCATGTCCTTGGTCTTGACGCGGGAGAGCGCGGTCTCGGAAAAATCGCTGAGTTTCTTCTGGCTGGCCGCGCCGTACTGCAGCACCATCTGGGAATTGGTGATGTCGATCTTCTCGGCAAAGTCGTCCACCATCTTCTGTTCTTCGGGGCTCAGGGGCGTATCTTCCACTTTGACAGGCTCGGCTTTCTTGACTTCCTCCACCACTTTCTCGTCGGCGGCGGGGTCCAGCGTCAGGCTCGGCGCAGCATCCAGCGTCAGGCTGGGCGCAGCGGGCACGTTCAGGTCCAGTTCCTTGTTCAGGTCGTCCATAGGGGTCCATCCTTTCTCCATCATGTTCGATTTATTTAGTCAGGTTCTGGCTTTTCAAAATACTGTCCAGCACTTCGATGTCGGTGGAGACCTCCATCGTTTCGGCGCTGTAAAGGGCTTCCAACTGGTTTTCAAAGGCGGTGGCCGTGGTGACGGAATTGGCCCGCAGTTCCTCCACGATGGAATCCGCCGCGCCGTTTTCTTCCAGTTCGATATACGTCTGCATCAGTTTGACGACTTCCGGCAGGTAATACCGGGCAAAGCGGTCTATCTGGCGCGCCTTTTCGGGGTCGGCCTCCACCGTTTTGACGATCTTGCGCCCCGCCGCTTCCATCAGGTCCATGGAATCCGAAAGGGTCTTGTCCGGGATCGCGTCGTTCAGGCGGTGCAGTTCGTCCAGTTCGCGGTCGATGCCCGCCAGCATGGCGTCCACATCCTCGCTGCCGGTGGCGTAGGGTTGCAGCGTGCGCACCACCCGCATGGGGCACAGATACCGCGCCACGGCATAGACCACGGCGCTGCACACCGCCACCAGCGCCAGATTGACCAGCGTATAAGGCGGGAACACCAGCGCGCCCAGCGGCCACGCCAGGGCCGCCAGATACAGCGGCAGAACAGGCCGGACCTGTTTTTCTTTCCATTTGCTCACGGCGCATCCTCCCTTTGGAACCGGCTGTGGGTATATTAGCTTATTATAGACCAAAAAGGGTCGGTTTTCAACCGTTGGAATGTAAAAACGGACCCAGCGCCGCGCCCCAGGCGGCGCGCAGGCGCTCCATCGTCCAGGCGGCATTGGCCGGGCTGGTGCTGGGCAGCACCGTGGCGGGCAGGCCGGTCCCGCTCTGGGCGTACCGGGCGTACACCCGCCCCGACGCCGCCCCGTTGCAGAACACCGCGCGCACGCCCAGTTTGCGGATCAGCGCGGCCACGTCGTTGGGTTCCACGTTGCGGATGGACGCATCCGACGCGCCGCGGATGTCGCAGGCGCCGATGGTATCCCACACGGCCAGCCCGTGGCGCAGGATGATGGCTTTCTTGGCTTCCAGGTCGGCCCAGTCCGGCGTGGGTTCGCCGGTCAGCGCCGCCATCAGCGGCCAGAAGCGGTTCTGCGGGTGGCCGTAGAAAAAGCCCTGTTCGCGGCTTTTGGGGCTGGGGAAACTGCCCAAAATCAGCGCCGCCGCCCGTTCGCCGTGCAGCGGCGGCAGGCCCGGCCCCACATGGGTGTAGGCTGTTTTTTCCGCCATGTTCAGAACGCCTCCGGCCAGAGTTCCCGGCACAGGTCCGCCACGCCGAAGGGCGCCGCGTCGGGGCCGATGCGGTCCGCCGCCGCGCGGGCGGCGGCGCTTGCGTTGCCCATCGCCACGCCCAGGCCCGCGGCCCCCAGCATGGCGGCGTCGTTGTCGCCGTCCCCCACCGCCACGCAGGCGGCCGGGTCCAGACCAGCCAGCCGGGCCAGCGCCCGCAGGCCGTAGCCCTTGTCGATGCCCTTCTTCAAAATATCGCACCCGTCGCTGCCGGGGTAGGAATACAGGAAGTTCAGCCCCAGGTAGCCGTACTTCTGCTGGAACGCCTCGGCCCGGTCCCGCGGCACGAAGCCGAAGGCGCCGAAGGGCATTTCCACCAGATGGTGGTCCTGGTCCTCCCCGTCCTGGATATTATTGTTCAGATTCTTGGCTTTTTCCCGCCGGATAAATTCGTCGTAGCCCAGGTAGGCGTAGTTCGCGTCATGGAAAGTGAAGCGCAGCGGCAGTTCGTAGTCCTCAAAAAAATCCACCAGCGCGTACATTTCCTCCGGCGTAAAGCGGTGCAGTTCCAGATCGCTGCCCTGCCGGTCCAGCAGTTGGGCGCCCCCGGCGCAGAGCCAGTAATCCGGCCGGATGGAGCGCAGCAGCCCTTTGCCGACGCCGGTGCGCCCGCGCCCCGTGGCGATGGCGATGCGTACCCCCGCGCGCTGGACCGCGTTCACGGCCTCGGCGTTTTCCCGCGGGACCCGCGCGCAGCCGTCCGGGCGCAGGGTGCCGTCTATATCCAAAAGCAAAAGTTGGTAATCCATCCCGTTTTCCCTCCTGCGGGTATTATAACAAAGTCTACGGCTCCCCTGCAAGGCATATTGTAAAGCGGGAGGTGATCGCCATGCAACGCGGTCTGGATCTGGCGCAGCCCCGCCGGCGGCGCTGGCGGTGGCTGCTGGCGCCGCTGGTCCTGCTGGCGCTGTGGCTGGTGCTGCCCCATCTGGCGGCCGCCGCCCCGGCCGGGACCGCCTGGCTGCGGGCGGCGGTGGGGGACCTGCTGATCCCCCACTATACCGAAGAATTAGCGGACCTGCAGCGGCAGAACGCCGATCTGCACAGCCGTCTGGCCCGCGCCGCCGACGCTGAAGCGGAAAACGAAGCCCTGCGCCAACTGGTGGGGGCCGCCCGGCCGGAAGGCAGCTGGCAGCCCGCCCGCGTGACCGAACGCCGCGCCGATGGCGCCACGCTGGCCTGCACCGCCGAAGTGGGCGCCCCCGTGCTGGACCCGCAGGGCCGCTATGCCGGGCGGGTGGTGGCCTGCGGCAGCAACGACACCTGCCGGATCGCGTTTGCAGGCACCGAGGGCGACCCCTGCGCCGGGCTGGCCGGGTCCCATGCGGGGCTGCTGGAGCGCGAAAACGGCTGGGCCCTGACCGGCCTGCCCGCCGACTGCGGCCTTGCCGCCGGTACGACCGTGACCACGCCGGGCGGCTGCTGGTTGGGCACGCTGGCCGAAGCCCCCAGCCCCGACGGCAGCGGCCTGACCGCCCGCGCCCCCCTGACCGACACGGCGGACCTTGGCAGCGCGGTCTTTTTTGTAAAAAAATGAATTGCTATTTCGACACAAATCGCCTATACTAAGAAATATCAGGGAAGGAGGTGGTCCGGCCATGGCCAGACACAACGGGGACGCCCCGCGCGGGCACCGGCGCATCGCGGCGCTGCTGGTGCTGTGCTGCGTGGTGTTCGTGCTCTTTTTCGGGCGGCTCGCCTGGATGCAGTTCGTTATGGCGGACCACTATGCCGCCAAGGCGGCGCAGGCCAGTTCGGTCAGCTATACCGTGGAACAGCACGCGGCCCGCGGTTCCATCACCGACCGCAACGGCACGGTGCTGGCGCGGGACACCACCGTGTACGACCTTTACCTGCGGGTCCCGGCCCCACCGGGCACCCGGATGCAGCAGACTGTACAAACTTTGGAAGAACTCACAGGCGGCAAGGATGTGGAAACACAGCTTGCCGCCTTTTGTTCTGCCGTTTCGGCCGGGGAACTGCTGGTCCAGAAGGATCTGGACGAAGGGACCATCGAGGCCCTCTACCGGGCGGGGCTGGTGCAGAGCGGCGCGGTGCGGCTGGACGCCCGCGGCGAGCGCACCTGGCCCAACGGCACGCTGCTGCCCCACGCGCTGGGCTTCACCGGGCCTGTCACCGCCGAACAGTGGCCCGACGTGCAGGCCCAGGGCCTGCCCATGGACAGCATCCTGGGCCAGAGCGGGCTGGAAAAAGCCTACGACAGCCTGCTGCGCGGGCAGGACGGTCGCCTGCTGGTCAACGCCGGGCTGGACGGCGCCGTGCGCCAGACCCACCAACTGACCGACGCGCAGCCGGGCGCAACGCTGGTGCTGGCGCTGGACGCGGGGCTGCAGGCTACCCTGCAGCAGGCGCTCAAGACCCAGATCGAGACCCTGCAGACGACGGCTGCCGCCGGGTCCGGGCGGGAAGTCTGTGCCGGGGCCGCCGTGGTGGTGGACGTAAAGACCGGCGGCATCCTGGCCGCCGCGAACTGGCCCGGCTACGACCTGAACACCTACCGCACGCAGTACAGCGCCCTGGCTGCCAACGCCGCTGCGCCGCTGCTGGACCGGGTCTTTCAGGGGTTGTACGCGCCGGGTTCGGCCTTCAAGCCCGCCGTGGCGGCCGCCGCCCTGACCGCAGGTTACGATCCCAACGCCACCGTGAACTGTACCGGGCGCTACCTGTACTACAGCGGCTACCAGCCGCGCTGCCTGCAGGACCGACATTCCGGCCCGGTGGACCTGCGCACGGCCCTGCAATACAGCTGCAACATCTTTTTCTACGACACCGGCCGCCGTCTGGGCGTGGATGTGTTCAGCGCCATGGCGCAGCAGTTGGGGCTGGCCAGCCCCACCGGCGTGGAAGTGCCCGAAGCCGAAGGTCGCCTGACCTGGTCCAGCGACAGCAACTACCAGTCCGGCCTGACGCTGATGGCCGCCATCGGCCAGGGCAACACCGCCGTGACCCCGGCGCAGTTGGCCGTCTATGCCGCCACCCTGGCCACCGGCGGCCAGCGCCCCACCCTGCATTTTGCCAGCCACGCCCTGGACCCGGCCACCGGGCAGACCGTGTGGCAGTACACGCCCCAGTTTACGGCGGTGCCGGGCGGCGAGAGCGTGTTCGGCCCCATCCGCGACGGCATGGTGCGCATGGCCCAAAGCACCCGCGTGCTGCGGGAATCGCCGGTGCCCTGCGCCGCCAAGACCGGCAGCCCCCAGCGCGCCGAACAGATGCCCGGCGGCGGCTACTACACCAACTCGGTGCTGATCGGCTACGCGCCCGCCGACGACCCGCAGATCGCGGTGTCGGTGGTATTGGAATACGGCGGGGGCGGCGCCAACGCCGCGCCCATCCTGCGCGCCGTGCTGGACGCCTGCTTCGGCTGAACGCGCCGCCGGGATGAATAGACGGTTTTTATACAAAGGTCTAAACAGTACGTTGTTAAATCGTTCAAAAATGGGCCTGCTTTTTCTGCTAAAAAGTCAGTTGCCGCCTGTTGCAAAGTATGCTACAATACAAATGAGATAGTGTCGCGGCATTGTGACTGCCGCAGTTATATAGGAGGCCCGCTTTTGAACGCGCAATGTTGTATGATCTGTTCCGGCAAAGGGGGCACGGGCAAAAGCACGGTCTCCGTCCTGCTGGGTGCCAGCCTTGCGCGGCTGGGCCGCAAGGTGCTTTTGATCGAACTGGATTCCGGCCTGCGGAGCGTCGATATTATTGCAGGGGTCTATGGCCGCACGGTCTATGACATTGAAGATGTGCTGTGCGGCCGGTGTGAGGGCGGCAAGGCCGTCGTGCCAAGCCCGCTATACCCCGGGCTTTCGGTCATCAGCGCCCCCTACGAAGGCGGGGCCGTGGAGGCCGCCCCGCTGGGGCGGCTGCTGACGGCCATGCGCCCGTATTTTGATTTTGTCCTGCTGGACACCGCCGCCGGGATGGGCGCGCCGTTCACCGCGGCGGCCGCTGTGGCGGACACCGCCCTGCTTGTGCTGACGCCGGACCCGGTGGCGCTGCGCGACGGGCGGATCGTGGCGGACTGGCTGCTGCGCGGCAGCCGGCCCCAGAGCGCGGTGCGGCTGGTGATGAACCGCATCACGCGGGAAAGTTTCGGCAAACGGGCTTCCGTTTTCGATCTGGATGAATGCATCGACACAGTGGGCGTTCAACTGCTGGCGGTGATCCCCGAAAGCCGGGAACTGCAGCGCGCCGGTGCGCTGGGCACTGTACCGCCGCCCCATGACCCGGCGGTGATCGCCGGACAAGCCATGGCCAGACGTCTGTGCGGGCAGCGCGTCCCGCTTACCTTGTAACGCTTGAGAAGGATGGTGTAGCATTATGATAATCGCCCTGGTGGCTCACGACGCCAAGAAGGAGCTGATGCTACAGTTTTGCACCGCCTATCGGCACATTTTGTCGCAGCATAAGCTGATCGCAACGGGTACGACGGGACGCCTGGTGGAAGAAAACACCGGCCTTGCCGTGCAGAAGTTCCTGCCCGGCGGCCATGGCGGCGACCAGCAGATCATGGCCCGCATCGCCTGTGACGAGGTGGACATGCTGCTGTTTTTCCGGGACCCCATCACGGCCAAGCCCGGCGAACCCAACGAGATGAACCTGCTGCGCATCTGCGATGTACATAACATTCCGGTCGCCACGAACATTGCCACGGCCGAGGTGCTGATCCACGGCCTGGAACACGGCGACCTGGACTGGCGTACCATCCTCAACCCGCAGCACGGCGTCTGAACGCCCTGCAAAAATGCTCCAATAAGAACAACAGGCCCCGGCCTGCGCGGCATGCGCAGGCCGGGGCTTCGTCGTTGTATGGTTCTGTGGGGTGGTTTGGGTCAGGGCGCGGCCGGGGCGGCAGCGTCGTCCCGCTGCCACAGCAGATGCATGGTGTCGGGCACATCGGTCATCACATAGTCACCATCCGTTCCCTTGGCGGCCTGCTGCACAGATTCCCAATCATCCCATGCAACAAAATAGGCTTCCTGTGCAGTATCCAGTGTATTGTAAAACAGGACCGTATCACCTTGCCAACCATTATGCGTCAGGCTCGACCACAGATCCACCTGCATGGTAAAAATGGCAGCTTCGTAGGTCCCGCTTTCATCCTGAATGGTAACATAGGTGCTTTGCAAGCTGGTATAACTTTTCCCCTGCACCATCTGAACACGCAGTTCCTTCGTATCAGTGCAGTACACATCTGCAATATCTTCCTGCCTGACATCCAGCATCACCCCCAGCGCCCAGTGGCGGAACCCCAGCACACTTACCGCAAGGACCGCCACCGCCAGCAAAACCACACCAGCCACCGGGCCCCATATCTTCTTCCGCAGCGTCCCCCGCGCTTTGCGCAGCGCGGCGGCCTGTTCCTGGGCCTTGGCAGATTCCAGTTCTTTTTCCTCCGGGGCGGCATTCTCCATGTTTTCCCACAGGGCGCGGCAGTCCGAACATTCTTCCAGATGTTCCTTCACGGCGGCGGCGGTGTCCGGCTCACACACCTGATCCTTATACAGCGGCAGCAGGTCCCGCACCAGATAACAGGGCATTTTCATGGCAAAGCCTCCTTCAGTTTCGCACGGGCCCGGTAGTACGTCACGCGGGCCCAGCTTTCGGTCTTTTCGTGCAGCGCGCCGATCTCGGCAAAGGTCAATTCACCGTAGACCCGCAGCCAGAATACTTCCCGGTAGGGTTCCGGCAGGGCGTGCAGCGCCCGGTGCAGGGTCAGCGCCCCCTGGCGCTGTTCCAGCCGTTCCCCGGGCAGCGGGTCGCGGTCGGGCGTGTCGGGCGGTGTTTCCGGCAGCGGGGCTTCCCGTTTATGGCGGCGGTAATGGTCCGCCAGCGCGTGCTTGGCAATGCTGCACAGCCACACATTCACCGGGCATTCCCCCTGGAAGCGGTCGATGCCGCGTAGGGCTTTATAAAATGTTTCCTGCGCAAGGTCGGCGGCCAGTTCACTGTCATGGCACAGGGTCATCAGGTAGGCATAGACCGCTTTGTAATACCGGGCGTAGACCTGTTCAAAGTCGTCTTTCCGCATCGCCGCGCCCTCCTTTCCCGCATTTTTCAACCGGCTGTACCCATAAGACGCAGAACATCGCCGGATGTTACAACTTTTTCCTGCTTTTTTGCAAAAAAGGCGGGACCCCGCAGGGTCCCGCCAATGTACGGTGTCAATAGTTCATGATGTCCTTGACCGTCCCCGACATCGAGAACAGCTTCGCAGACAAATGATCCAGATAGACGATGCCCAGCTTGTGGCCGGTTTCGTCATTGTACAGGTCCTCCAACTGGGGCATGACCTGGAAGGCAGCTTCCTGCGCTTCGGGGGTATTGTCAAAGTTGGCAGTGCCCTGCACGCGCAGCCACTCGCCGCGGTCATTGGCCGCGCAGATCTCCAGGTTGGTGTTGTCCAACAACTGCTTGTAGGCGGCCTTGTGCTTGCCGATAGCCAGGCACAGGTGGCCGTTGTACCACATGGCGAACCCCAGCGGGCGCACCCGCGGCAGATAACCGTCCACGGTAGCCAGATAGAACGTGGGGTTTTCTTTCAGGAAATTCATGATCTCTTCATTGGGTTTCATGGCGATCTCTCCTTTTGGGTTCACAGCTTTGCCAACGCTGCCTTGATGCGTTCGGCAGCCTCGCGGGTGCGCGCGGCGTCACCGAAAGCCGTCAGGCGGAAATATCCCTTGCCGCAGGGGCCGAAGCCCTCGCCGGGCGTGCCCACCACGCGGGCGGTGTCCAGCAGCCAGTCAAAGAACTCCCAACTGCCCATGCCGCCGGGGCAGCGCAGCCAGATGTAGGGGCTGTTCTTGCCGCCGCAGTACCAGACGCCCGCTTCGTCCAGCGCCTGGGCAATGACAGCCGCGTTGCGGCGGTAGTAGTCGAGATTCTGCTGGATCTCGGCCATGCCTTCCTCGCTGAAAACGGCCGCCGCGCCGCGCTGCACGATATACGCCACACCGTTGAACTTGGTGGTCTGGCGGCGCAGCCACATCTTGTTCAGGCTCTGGCCGCACCGCGTCAATGCCTGGGGCACGATGGTGTAGCCGCAGCGGGTGCCGGTAAAGCCGGCAATCTTGGAGAAGCTGCACACCTCAATGGCCACTTCCTCGGCGCCCTTGGCCTCGTAGATGCTGCGGGCAAGCCCCGGCTGGCTGACGAAACACTCATACGCCGCATCGTAAAGGATCACGGCGTTCCGGGCTTTGGCCCAGTCCACCCACGCCTGCAACTGTTCCACCGTGTAGGCTGCGCCGGTGGGGTTGTTGGGGCTGCAAATATAGACGATGTCGGCGTCGGGGGCTTCCTCCGGCATGGGCAGGAAATTGTTTTCCGCCGTGGCAGCCAGGTACAGGATCTTGCGGCCCGCCATCACGTTGTCGTCCACATAAACCGGGTAGACCGGGTCGGGCACCAGCACGGTGTTGTCCTCGCTGAACAGGTCCAGCAGGTTGCCCAGGTCGCTCTTGGCGCCGTCCGAAATGAAGATCTCCGAAAGGTCCAGCGTCACGCCGCGCCCCGCGTAATACTGGCGGATGGCTTCCCGCAGGAACTCATAGCCCTGCTCGCTGGGGATGTAGCCGTGGAAGGTCTCCTTGTGGCCCTGTTCCTCCACCGCCTTGTGCATGGCTTCCACCACCGACTTTGCCAGCGGCAGCGTCACGTCCCCGATGCCCAGCCGGATCAGGTCGGCGTCGGGGTGGGCTTTCTGGTAATCGGCCACTTTGTGCGCGATGGTGCTGAAGAGGTAGCTTTCGTTCAGTTCTGCATAATGCGGATTGATCTGCATAATGATCCTCCTCGTATGTACATATATTTATGATTACTGTATCACAATTTTGCGGGCGGTGCAAGGGAAGATTCGTCCCCGCGTGTCACTCGGCGCCTTCCGCCGCCCAGGACTGGGCGCCCGCAACAGCCGTTTGCAGTTCGGCGGCGCTGTCGTAGGCCATGACTACATAGTGTTTGTTGCGGTCGGCTATTTCTTCGCCGTCCTCATAGACCACGTCCGACCACCAGTAAAGCTGGGTCAGGTTCATGGATTGCAGCTCTTCCATCGTCGTCAGCAGGAACACCGGGCCTTCCGGCGGCTGGACGTGGCTGGTCTTTTGCAGCCATTCGTAGGGTTCCAGCGTGTTGAAATTGTTGGTCACCCACATTTCGATCTGGCCGTCGGACCATTCGGTCAGTACGTTGCCGTTCCAGAACGTGGCATAGCCCTGGGTGTAGCCCTCGTCCTCCAGCCAGTCGCAGACCTCCGCCAGATGGGGGTTGGTCTGGAAACCATGCTGGAAAAACTGCATACAGGCCGAAACACTGGTCGCCGCGATACAGACGCAGAAAGCCAGACCGGCCGCGCGGCGGGTGAACCGCAGGCGGAAATGCTCGGTTTCCCCTTCCATTTGAAGGGTCAGGAACACGAAAGGCACCACCGTCAGCCAGTAGGACGCATTGGTATCGCCCGGCCGTCCCGTGCAGGAGAAGATCAATCCCTGCACAAGGCAGATGGCGCCCATCAACAACGGAAGAATGCGCTGTTCGTCCAGTTCCCGCCAGCGCAGCAGCAGCCGGATCAGGCTGAACACGAACGCCCCCGCCGTCAGCAGACTGAATGCCGCCAGAATGCCCATCAGCGAGAAAAGTGGCCCGCCGCCGTTCAGCAAAGAATCCACTGGATACCCAAACAGCGTCAGAAAATCCGCCCATTTATCAAGAAGTGTTTCAATGCTGAGGTTCGTCCAGGAACGGTCATTATAATTGGAAAAGCTATGATTAACAGAAAGGACCACACTGTTGAACAGATAGCCGCCCGCCGCTATCACAGCAGCCCCCGCTGCGGCCCCCAACTGCCGCAGCGCCCGGCGCGGCAGACGGTCGGGGTGCAGGTGCCATTGCAGCCCGGCAGCCACAGTGGCTGCCGCCAGCATGGGCAGATAAAATTCCATCAGGCCCTTGATGCCGTTCAAGCCCGACGCCGCGCTGCTGAATACCAGAAGCGCAGCCGGGACGATCCACTGTTTGGCTTTCTCCGCGCGCGTCAGATGAAGGATCGCGCCAAAACTCAGCAAGATCCAGATCATGTGCGGCAGATAGTAGCCACCGAAGGGACCGTACCACAGATACCAGGTCCCGAACGGGCAGACCAGCGCGCCCGCGCTCCACGCACCGCTGCTGCGGAACCCCATTCCGCGCCAGGCATACAGGTAGACAGCCACCAGAAGCAGCATACACAGCCCCTGCCCCAGCATGCGCGCCGCATACCAGTCATGCGGGAACAGCAGCAGCCCCACACGGTAGAACGGCTGCAAACAGAACACCCGCAACTCCGTTGAATACCACCAGTTCGTTGAGAGCAGGCCGCCTTCCTGATTCAGAAGGTTGGCCAGCACCATCTCGCTGGACATATCGCTGTCGATATAGTTGCGGCCATGCAGGCAGAGGACCAGCATGGTGACGCAGTAGGCCGCCGCCAGCCACACCCACGGGAACAGCCGGAAAAAGCGGTCGCTCCGCTTTTCCCCCGG
>SAMEA3387511__coassemble_1574_pt1 | contig 24880 bp, 20 predicted proteins | sample SAMEA3387511__metabat2_low_PE_011 | metagenome-assembled genome bin SAMEA3387511 (sample SAMEA3387511) | Felis catus | biome: Faeces | place: United Kingdom | collected 2012
TTATGCCCTTCTAGGGCTAACCCAAGCCCCCGGCTTTGCCGGGGGTTCTGACTCGGTGATAAATTTGGCCCCCGGCGGGGAAAAGTCGCCAATTCCGGCGGCGATTCTTTGGGCGGTTTTGCCCTTGAAACGGGCGGGATTCTGCGTGTAGACTTATATATAAGGAATGAAAAACGACCGCGGCAGGGGAGGGGAGTGCCATGAAAGAACGTGCGTATAGGAAAATATGGGTGATCCCGCTGCTGCTGTTCTTCCTGTGCGGGAGCGCGGCGCAGACGCAGCCGGATGACAATCACGAGGAACGGGTCCATTCCGCTTATGTTGTCAAGGAGGAATATGACCCGATGGACTTCCCCACGCCGCCGAAGTGCTTTTCGGTCAATGCGCAGGGGCAGGTGGCTGTGGGGTACCTGCAGGCGGGGCGGTCCTATTTTTCCCTTATCGACGAAGGCCGCGTGGTGCGGACGTACTTTGTGGATAATATCGAGGGAATTTTTTATATCCAACTGTCCGGGGATACTCTGGCCATCTATCCAGGCAGGGCTTCCCGCGAAGAGTATCTGGATTTGAAAACAGGGATCATACGGGACGGGCACTTATCGAAGGTCGAAAAAGATTCTATTTGCACGGAACTGAAATCCCAAAATGAGATTACTTGTGGGAGTTATAAACTTGTGTCGCAAGTTGTGAAAGGCCATTATCAGTTGCAGTTGAACGGCGAAACGGTTTTGCAGTGTTCGGTGCTCAGAACGTATATCCGGCAGATATTTTTCATAGGGTATGCGGTGGTTTTGCTCAGTATAGTGCTCCCCGGTCTTTACAAGAATTTTGTGCGCCAGACCCCGAAGCCGCCCGATGACATCCCCTGACCGCCATCAGGGGGACGGTACGGTGGGCATAGTGACCGCCCACGCCTTGCCCTGCCTGACCGAAGGGATCACCCTGCACTGGATGCAGGGGTGACCCCGCCCGCACACGAACAAAGCCGGAGCCCCGCGGGGCTCCGGCTTTTGCATACGGTTCAGCCAAGGGTGTGTTCTGTAAACCCGGCGTCGGTCAGCGGCTTGTGGCAGACCAGTTCCCGCCCGGCGGCGGCTTCCTCGGTAAAGGCCACAGCGTGGATGCAGCCGCTTTCGTAGGTCTTGTAATAGTAGACCGGCGGCCCCTGCACGTCCAGGCAGCAGCTGTAGATCGTTTCGTCCCAGCGGCCTTCGGGGGTCAGCACGCCGCCGCGCACCATGGCGACGGCGTCCAGCAGGTGGAAGAACTGCACGATCTGCCCGGCGCGCTCGTCCGGGAAAACGGCGTTCTGCTTGTAGAAGGCGGCCCGCACGAACCGCGACGCGGGCGAAGCGTCGCCCGGCAGGCCCAGCCCGCCCATGCCCTGGCCGAACACTTCCAGTTCGCGCGCCGGGGCAAAGCGGTTTTCCGGCGTGGCGGGGGATACCCCGCGGTACTGGTTCAGGTTCATCTGCTGCCAGGGGAAAGGCGGGTTGTTCGTCAGCACGCCCCAGGCGTCGTCGTACAGGTGCAGGCCGTCGGCCATCGGTTCGGCCACCAGTACGCCGTCGGAACCCGCCACCTGCCAGTGCAGCGGCGCCAGCGGATAGCCGGGGCCGAACGGCTCGGCCACCAGATGCACCTGTTCCAGCAGTTTGCGCGCTTCGGCCACCGTGGCGCACTGGCCCAGCACCAGCGGGAACAGTTCGTACGGGGCCAGGTTCAGCGCGCCGTCTTTGGGGGCATCAAAGTAGTGGGCGTTGCCGGGGAAATTCAGCCCCGCCATATACAGCCCCGCCTCGTTGGCGGCTTCGGCGTACAGCGGCACGCCGTCGGCCAGGTTCGCCATGCCCAGCAGCGCATAATGCTGCGCCAGCGCCGGGTGATGGTGGAAGGTGAAAGGGAAATTCCGGGGCGTGAGCACCACCTGTTCGCCAAAATGGTATTCCAGGTCCAGATTGCGCCCATACAGCGCCCGTTCCGGGAAAGAAAGACTTGTACACATAACGGCGGCACCTCCTTTTGTGTCTGATACCAGTATACCCGCCCCGGCGCAAAAAAGCAACGGAATACGGGAAAAAACGACGCCGGTTTGACACGCCGCCCCCGCTCTGCTATACTGGCGGTAGAGTATTGAAAAAAGGAAAAAAGCACCATGCAGCACCGTCCCGTGTAAAAACCGCAGATCGTTTGGGGCGCCGGTCCCCCGGCGCCTGTTTGCCGTGCCCGCATAGCGGCGCGCGGCGGAACTTCTGCGCATAAAGGACGGAATTATCATGAAACGCAATATCTACCTGCTCTACGGCATTTCGCTGCTGCAGGGCATGGTCTTTTACGGCCCCATCTCCACCCTGTACCGGCAGGCGCAGGGGGTCGGCATCTTCGAGATCCTTCTGATCGAAAGCATCAGCTACGCCCTGTGCATCGTGCTGGAAGTGCCCTGGGGCATGGTGGCGGACCGCATCGGCTACAAGCGCACGATGCTGGCCTGCTGCTGGCTGTTTTTCCTTTCCAAGATCGTTTTCTGGCAGGCGTCGGACTTTGCCGGGTTCCTGGCTGAACGGGTGATGGTCAGCGTCGTCATCACCGGCGTGTCCGGCGTGGACACCAGCATCCTCTACCTCTGCGCCGGTCCCAAAGACAGCCAGCGCGTGTTCGGCGTCTACAACAGTCTGAGCGAAGCCGGGCTGCTGGGCGCGGCGACGGTGTTCACGCTGTTCGTGGGGGACGACTACCGGCTGGCCGCTCTGCTGACGGTGTTCAGCTACGGCGCGGCGGCCCTGCTGGCGCTGGGCCTGACCGAAGTGCGCCCCGCCGAACCGGCGCATACCGCGCGGGAACCCTTCCGGGTGACGCTGCGGGCCGCGCTGGCCGTGCCGGGGGTGACGGCGCTGCTGGTCGGCTCCGGCCTGCTGTCCGAGATCCACCAGACCGTCACGGTCTTTTTGAACCAACTGCAATACCAGCGCAGCGGCATGGGCAGCGCGGCCATCGGCGCGGCGTATATCGCGGCCAGTCTGCTGGGGTTGTGCGGGGTGTTCTCGGCCCGGTTCACCCGGACGGTGGGCGCCCGGCGGGCGGCGCGGCTGTTCTGCCTGGCCCCGGCGCTGGGCTGCCTTGTGCTGATGGCGACTGACCGGGCGGCGCTGTCGGTGGGGTGTATCTGGCTGCTGCGCGTGTCCGACAGCCTGTTCCAGCCCTTCCGGCTGCGGCAGCAGAACGCCATGATCGCCACCCCCAACCGCGCCACGGCCCTGAGCGTCCACGCCATGGTGGTGGACATCGTCGCCATCGTCACGAACTTCGCCTTCGGCGCGCTGGCCCAGTGGGACCTGCGGGCGGCGCTGGCGTTCGGCACGGCGGCGGCCCTGGCGGCGCTGGGGCTGCTGCGCTACAGCCGGCTGCGGGGCCGCTGGCAGAGCGCCGAAGGATAAGCGGCGCGCACAGGCCCTTTGCCATAGAACCAAACAGAAACAGGCCACCGGCGTGCTGCCGCGGCCTGTTTTTGCTTTTTGGGGGCGGGGCGGTTTCGCCTTCCCGCAGATTGGCCGTGCAGAGGGGCGCTGTACCGATATTCTTTGCTTGACAAAGATGGTCTATTATGATAGACTGACAGTGAGGAAAGTATTTTATAACGAAAGGGGGCACCCAAGATGTCTGTACAGGAACCCCTGCGCCTGGCCGAAGGGGAATACCGCTTCGCCTGCCTGGTGTGGGACCATGAACCGCTGCACAGCCGCGAACTGGTCGTGCTGGCCGCCGACGCCCTGGGCTGGAAAAAGAGCACCACCTACACCGTGCTGCGCAAACTGTGCGAGCGCGGCGTGCTGCAAAACGACGGCGGCACCGTGACCAGCCTTGTGGCCAAGGCCGCCGTCCAGTGCGCCGAGAGCGCCGCCGTGGTGGACAAGACCTTCGGCGGCAGCCTGCCGAGCTTTGTGGCGGCGTTTTTGCGCGCCAAGCCGATCAGCGACGCCGAAGCGGCCGAGATCCGCGCGCTGCTGGACGCCGCACACGATAAGGAGGTGTGACCCATGCGTGACGCCGTGATGCAACTGCTGCTGCTCAGCCTTTGGGGCGGTGCGGCGGCGCTGGGGGCGCTGGCCGTCAGTGCGGTGCTGCGCCGTGCCCATACGCCCAGCCGTTGGCTGTGCTGGCTGTGGCTGGCGGTGGGCGTGCGCTTTGCGCTGCCCTGGGGCATCCCCCTTACGCTGCCCCGCCCGCAGAACCAGCACCTTGCCCAGGCGGCCGATACCGTGCAGGCCCTGGCCGAACCCATGGCCCCCCTGCCGGCGCCTACCGTGACGGCGGCGCCGGTGCAGCAGCCCGCCCCCGTGCCCTGGTACCAGACGCTGACGGTCTGGCACCTGCTGGCCGCCGTGTGGGCGCTGGGCGTGCTGGTGCTGGCTGTGCGGGCCGTGGCGGGGTATGCCCGGCTGCGCCGCACGGTGGCGCTGGCCTGCAAAACGCCCGACGGCTGCTACAGCGGGGCCTGTGTGCCCGCGCCCTTCACGCTGGGCATCCTGCGGCCGCGGATCTACCTGCCCGCCGGTCTTACGGGGGCGGCGCGGCAGTCGGTGCTGCTGCATGAGCGCACCCACCTGCGCAGGCGGGACCCGCTGGTAAAACCGCTGTATTACGCGGTGGTCTGCCTGCACTGGTTCAACCCGCTGGCCTGGCTGGCCTTCCGCCAGTTGGAGCGGGAGATGGAAGCCGCCTGCGACGAAGCCGCCGTGCGCGGCTGTGACGCCGCCGCCCGCAACGCCTACTGCGAAAGCATCCTGCAATACGCCCTGCAAAGCCGCATGACGCCGGGCAGTCTGGCCTTCGGGCAGGGCAGCGTCAAGCAGCGCATCGTGCATTTGCTGCATTACCGCCGCCTGGGCGCCGGGGCGCTGCTGGTCTGCGCGCTGGCCGTGGGGGTCAGTGTGACGGCCTGCATGATGCAGCCCCAGGTGGCCGAGTCCACGCCCGAAACGGCCGCCGAACCGGCCGCTGCCGAAGGACCTGCCGCCGAACAGCCGCCCGCCGCGCCGGAGAACGCCGTGACCTTCACGCCCAATACGGCGGGCCTGCCCAATCTGGACGACCCGGCCAACAGCCCGCGCTTTCTCTGCCCGGTGGACTACACCTACATCAGCCGCTATATGGTAGCGGGCGGCCACCGGGGCGACGACCTGTGCGCCCCCGCGGGCACGCCGGTGTATGCCGCTCAGGACGGTGTGGTCGAAGCGGCGGATTTCCACTGGTCCTACGGCTACTTTGTCCAGTTGGACCATGGCGCCGCCGCTGATGGACGCCGGTGGGGGACCCTCTACGGCCATATGCGGGAACTGGCCGTGGAACCGGGCCAGACCGTCAAGGCCGGGGACCTGCTGGGCTATGTGGGTTCTACCGGTAACGCCACCGGCAATGCGCTCCATTTTGAGGCGATGGTGGACGGCGTGCTGGCAGAACCCCGGTACTTTACCGATTACGGGGAAGGAAACGACAGCGAACTGACGGAGGACGTGGCCGCACAGCTGCGCGCCGATTGTGACAGCCACAAGGCCGCCACGGTGGCCTTCACGCCCAACACGGCGGGCCTGCCGAACCTGGACGACCCGGCCAACAGCGCGCTGCTGCAAAGCCCGCTGCAGGAGTATAAGTACATCAGCACAACGATGTCGTATGGTCACCGGGGCATTGACCTGACGGCGGATGCCGGCACGCCGGTGTATGCCGCCCAGGACGGCGCGGTGACGGTGGCGGAGTATAATTCTGTTTTCGGCAACTGGGTCGGGATCGACCACGGCGCAGGCGCCGACGGCCACCGTTGGAATACTGTCTATGCGCACCTGGACGATCTGACCGTCCAGGCAGGCCAAGTGGTCAAGGCCGGGGATCTGATCGGCCATGTGGGCAGCACCGGAAACTCCACCGGCAATCATCTGCATTTTGAAGTGATGATTGACGGCGTGCTGATCGATCCGTCTGTGGTCACGGGCGCGCCCCTCTCATCCAACACGGTGTTGACGGTCGAACAGGCCGAGGAACTCAAAGCCAAAATCGCGGTGCAGCAGTCGCTGGACCAGATCCAGCCGGAAGCCTTGCAGCGGCAGGCCGTAGAACTGCAGGCGCAGATCGAAGAACTGAAAGCGCAGAGCGAAGCCGAACAGCAGCAGCGCGACGCGCTGCAGGCCGATCGGGACCGCCTGACCGCCGCCGGGGAAGAAGCGCAGGCCGCGCAGATCGAAGAACAGGTCGCGGAACTGGAACGGCAGATCGCTGATCTGGAACGTCAGAGCGCGCTCGTGGAAGAAACGCAGGAAACGGTCAATCAGCAACTATCCCAACTGCAAAACGGCTGACGGACAGCCGCGACCGCAAAAAATAAAAACCGCGGGGCGTACCATTCGGTACGCCCCGCGGCCTTTTGTTGTGATAATTTTTAGTGCAGAGAGTCCTGGTTGGCGCGGTTTTTCAGCCCCAGCGCGCAGGTAAAGTAGATGGCGGGGATCAGGCATTGCAGCAGGCCTACCAGCGAGAACGCCGTCGCCAGAGAGAACAGCGCGAACAGCAGCGAAATGCCGCCCAGCATGACGGCGGGCATGGCCTGGCGGGGGTCCCGCACGGCCCGCAGGCCCATGACGCAGCAGACGATCTCCAGCACGCTGGTGGCCACCATCAGCACGATGCCCAGCACGACGGCGCCGACTTCGCCCTGCGCGCCGGAAGCCAGCGCCGCGGCAAACAGGAAGATGTACGCCACAGCCGAGAACGCGACCATGATGCCGCTGAAAAGATCCAGAATAGAAACGACTTTAAGGGCAGTTTTCATCCGATATTTCCTCCGATCCGTTTGGAAAAACGCTTTGGTTTTCCGATGGTTCTTAATGAGGAAGTATAGCAAAAACCGCCGCGCCTGTCAAACGAATTACGCCCCGCGCCGTTCCAAATTGACATTTTGGCTGCACGGGTATATCCTTACATAGTGGATAAGGAGTGGAAAAGGATGGAACGAACCAGACAACAAACCTTCGCCCGCTGGGGCTTCTACCTGTTGGGCATGGTGCTGCTGGCGCTGGGCCTTACGCTGAATACCAAGACCGGGCTGGGGGCGTCGGCCATCGTGTCGGTGCCCTTTACGCTCAGCCAGGCCACCGGGTGGGATTTCGGCAATCTGACGCTGGTCGTGTACTGCCTGCTGGTGGCGGCCCAGTTCGTCATCAAGGGCGAAAAACGCCAGTGGACCGACCTGCTGCAGATCCCCCTGAGCATCGTGTTCACCCGGTTCCTCAATGTGTTCGCCGCCCTCATCCCGTACCAGAGCGGCGCGCTGGCCGCGGACCTGGCCCTGCTGGCGGCGGCCATCGTGTTCACAGGGGCGGGCGCCGCCATGACGGTGTCCATGCAGTTGATCCCCAACCCGGGGGACGGCATCGTGGGGACCATCGCGCGGGTCACCGGGCGGGAACTGGGCTTCTGCAAAAACTGCTTCGACATCGGCTGCGTGGCGGTGTCGCTGCTGCTGGGGTTCTGCCTGGGCGATGTGCTGCTGGGCGTGGGGCTGGGAACGCTGCTCTCTATGGTGGGGGTGGGCCGGGCCATCGCCGGGTTCAACGCCCTCTGCCGCCGCCCGCTGCTGGCTGCCACCGGCATGACCAGCCGGTAAACGATAAAAAGAAAACCGTCCCCGCCGCTGGCGGGGACGTTCAGACTGTCAACAAATGGTAAAAATCCGTTGCCAGCGGCGGACATGTGCCGACGCTGGCAACACATACAGGAAAATTTTGCGGCAAGAGTGTGCAAGGCCCGTGGGCCGAGTGCGCGATTTGCCGCAAAATTTTGTCGAAGGGGATTTCAAAGAGGGGAAACACGAGCCTTAGGCAATTGCCGTGGGCGAGTGTTGCCCCTTTTGACAAAGTTACGCCCCGCGCCGCCGCCAGATGCTTTCCACCGCGTAGCGCACGGCGTCGATGTGGTGGTTGTTCACGTCGGGGTAGCCGGGCAGCACTTCGCCGGTGTGGGGGTCGCGCTCGTACTCATACTCGCTGAATTCCGCCGCCGTGGCCGGGCAGCGCGCCGGGTCGATGACGATGGCCGCCAGCCCCTGCAGCCACTTCATGCTCTGGCGCAGGCTGCCGGGGCCTTTCAGCGCCGCGCGGCAGGGCAGCCCCGCGGCGCGGTAGTCGGCGCAGGATTTCGGCTCGGCCGCGTCGGCGGTCAGCGGGCCGCCCTCGTCGCCGCCCACGCCCCGTTCCAGCAGCAGGCGGGCGGTGTCCCGGTTGGGCGTGCGCGTGCGGGTCAGTTCGTCAAAGATCACCAGCGTGCGCCGCGCCGGGTCGTAGCTTACGGCGTTGTAGGCCCAGGGGTCGGGGTACCAGCCCCAGTCCACCCCGTGGTACAGCCGGTCCAGCGCGGCGATCTCCTCGTCCGGCACGGCGCGCAGGCACAGGTTGTCGAACACCGCCGCGCCGCTGCCCACCACCTCGCCGCCGTACTCGTGCCGGTAGGCGTCGGGGTTGGACTGCTGCAAATGTTCAGCGTCGGCCCAGAACCGCTCGCCCAAAAATTCCCGCGGCAGGTCGCGGTAGGTGGAATGGTGCACCAGCTTGCCGGGGCGCGCTTCCAGCGCGTAGCGGTTCACCCAACTGCGGGCCATGGCCGGGGGATTGAAGCTCTTGAGCGTCAGCGTCCAGTCCCCGCCGCGCAGGATGCTCTGCTCCACGCTGCGTACTTCCTCCGGCCCGTCGAACTGGTCCAGCTCCTCAAACCAACAAAGTCCCACAGCGCCGAACGGCACCTTCAAACTTTTGAGCTTGCCCGCATCGTCCAGGCCGAAAAACAGGATCTTCTGCCCCGTGGGCAGGTAGGTGCATTCCATCGGGCTGACCGTGCAGCGGAAGTAGGGCGCGCACCCCAGCGCGCCGATGGCCCACACGATCTGATTGTACACGCTGTTGCGCAGCGTGCCCGCCACCTTGCGCAGCACCACGGCGTGGCAGTCCGGGTGGCGCAGCAGTTCATAGACCAGTTCCAGCGAAAGATAGCTGGACTTGCCCGAACCGCGCCCGCCCTTGGCGACCACCTCCCGCACGGCGCCGCTGCGCACGGCCCGGTGCACCGGCCAGAACACCGGCGGGATCACCTGTTTGAGTTGTATACGCATGGGTCAGTCCCTCCTTTTTTGTGCGCGTCAGCTTTCATCCACGATGACCACCCCTTCGCCGGTCTGGCCGTCGCCCAGGCCCAGGTGCTTGTACAGCATTTCCAGGGCGCGCAGCTTGTCCGCCACCTTGACGGCCCCGCTGCCGCTGCCCGCGCCGGGCTCGGCAAATGCGATGGCGGCCAGTTCCCCCAGCACACGTTCCGGCGTCAGTTCACACACGCATGGCATGCCCCCTTTCCCAGTATGGCAGCGCCCGGCCCTGTGCCGGGGCTGTACCGTGATTTTACAACTATTGGTTGTGAAATGCAATGAAATCCGCCGAAAACTTTCCGCAAAAATAATTTGAAAACGGGTATTGCGTCCAGGCCCGCAAGGCGGTACACTGGTAAGGACAAAACGTGCCGCTCACAGAAAGGAGCCTGACCATGACCGCCAAAGAACCCAAACTCTGCTGGCTGACCGACCCCACCGTGTTCGCCGTCAACCGGCTGGATGCCCATTCCGACCATGTAGCCTACCGCACCCCGGAGGAAGCCGCCGCCCGCCGTTCCAGCCTGCGCCAAAGCCTGGACGGGGAATGGCGCTTTGCCTGGAGCGAATGCCCCGCCGCCCGCCCGGCGGATTTCTGGCAGGAGGGGGCCGACCTCTCGGCTTTCGGCACCATCGCCGTGCCCGGGCACATCGAACTGCAGGGCTACGGCCAGGTGCAGTACACCAACACCCTCTACCCCTGGGACGGCCGCGCCGCCCTGCGCCCGCCGCAGATCGACTGGGACCATGCGCCGGTGGGCAGCTATGTGAAGGAGTTCACGCTGGACGAAGGGCTGCGAGGCCAGCGGGTCTGCATCAGCTTCCAGGGCGTGGAACAGGCGCTCTACCTGTGGTGCAACGGCGCCTTCGTCGGCTATGCCGAGGATACCTTCACCCCCTCGGAGTTTGAGCTGACGCCCTACCTGCACGACGGCGTCAACCGCATCTGTGCCGAGGTACACAAGCGGTGCAGTGCTTCCTGGCTGGAAGATCAGGACTTCTTCCGTTTTTCGGGCATCTTCCGCCCGGTCTACCTCTACGCCAAGCCCAAAGTGCATCTGGCAGACCTGTGGCTGCAGGCCGGGCTGGAAGCCGACAACACCACCGGCACCCTGACCCCCCGCCTGAAACTGGAGGGCGAAACGGCGGGCGCGTCGGTGCATCTGCGCCTGACCGACGGCGAGGGCTATGCCCTCTATGACGGGCCGGTCACCGGCGACACGCTGGAACTGGAGGGCGTGCAGCCCTGGAGCCACGCCAACCCCACGCTGTACCATGCGCTGCTGACCGTGACCGACGCCGCGGGCGCCGTGCAGGAGGTCGTGCCCTACAACATCGGCTTCCGCCGCTTTGAGATGATCGACGGCGTCATGTGCCTGAACGGCGAACGGGTGGTGTTCAACGGCGTCAATCGCCATGAATGGAACGCCGAAAAAGGCCGCGCCATCGGCCCGGAGGATATGCACGCCGCCATGGCGGTGCTGCGCCGCAACAACATCAACGCCGTGCGCACCTGCCACTACCCGGACCAGAGCCTGTGGTACGACCTGTGCGATGAAAACGGCATCTATATGATCGACGAAGCCAACCTGGAAAGCCACGGAAGCTGGCAGAAGCTGGGTGCGGTGGAACCGAGCTGGAACGTGCCCGGCAGCCTGCCCGAATGGCGGGACTGCGTGGTGGACCGCGCGCGCAGCATGTTCGAGCGGGACAAGAACCACGCCGCCGTGCTGATCTGGTCCTGCGGCAACGAAAGCTACGCGGGCGAGGACATCCTGGCGATGAGCGACTTCTTCCACGCGCAGGACCCCGGACGGCTGGTACACTACGAGGGCGTGTTCCATAACCGCGCCTTCGACCGCATCAGCGATATGGAGAGCCGGATGTACGCCAAGCCGGAGGAGATCCGGGCCTATCTGGAATCCAAACCGGCCAAGCCCTTCATCCTCTGCGAGTATATGCACGATATGGGCAACAGCCTGGGCGGCATGGAAAGCTATATCCGCCTGGCCGAAGAATACCCCCAGTATCAGGGCGGCTTCATCTGGGACTACATGGACCAGGCCCTCTGGCACAGCGACGCCTGCGGGCGGCGGGCCATGGGCTACGGCGGCGACTTTGGCGAGCGCACCACCGATTATAATTTCAGCGGCAACGGCATCGTCTATGCCGACGGCGCCGAAAAGCCCGCCATGCAGGAAGTCCGCTACTGGTACGCCGATGCGGCGGCCCGCGCCGCGCAGGACGCCCGCAACGCTGCGGCGGCCCGCGCCGCCGACGGCGACCTGGCCGCCCAGTGGCAGGCCCGCCCGGCCCGGCCCCTGACCGTCGTGGAGGGCGACGGTAACCTGGGCGTGCGGGGCGACGGGTTTGAAATTTTGTTCTCCTACACCGAGGGCGGCCCCGTTTCGCTGCGGGTGCGGGGGACCGAATGGCTGTGGCGCGCGCCCCGCCCGGCGCTGTGGCGCGCTTCCACCGACAACGACCGGGGCTGCGGCTTTGCCCAGCGCAGCGCGGCCTGGCTGGCCGCCGACGCTTTGGCAAAAGCCCCGCAGCCGGAAATCCTCGAAAAGAGCGAACAGCAGGTGGCCCTGCGCTACCGCTTCGCCCTGCCCACTGTGCCGGACGCCGCGGTGGAAGTGACCTATACGGTGGAAAACAAAGGCGCGCTGAAGGTGGACGCGGTCTACCACGGCGTGCCCGGCGCGCCGGAACTGCCCTGCTTCGGCGTGCGGTTCCAGACGGCGGCCCCCGTGGCGGCCACCCGCTGGACCGGCCTTTCGGGCGAAACCTACCCCGACCGCTATAAGGGCGCGGAGTTCGGCTGCTGGGAGGAAACGCCCCACATCGAGCCGCATCTGGTCCCGCAGGACGGCGGCGTGCATATGGGCACCCGCCGCGCGGTGCTGCAGCAGCGGGACAGCCGCGGCCGTGCCGCCGCCGCGCTGGAACTGCAAAGCTGCGGCGCGCCCTTCGCGTTCAGCGCCCTGCCCAACACGGCGCAGGAACTGGAAGCGGCCCAGCACACTGAAGAACTGCCCGCCACCGGCCGCACCAATGTGACGGTGCTGGGGGCCGTGCGCGGCGTGGGCGGCATCGACAGTTGGGGCACCGATGTGGAGGAACCCTACCGCCTGTGCGGCGAACGGGACTGGGAAACTTCCTTCCGCCTGATGCTGGACTGACCCCCGCGGCATGATCTGCACGCTGCCGGGGCGGCATGGCGCTTTGCCGTGCCGCCCCGGCTTTTTTGCGCCGCAAATTGCCTTTTGCGCGGTTTGCCGTTATAATGGGGATGATACAGACGGAAGGGAGCGCATCGCCATGGCGAATCTTTTGATCGTGGAAGATGAAAAGAATATGCAGGGCATCATTGCCGACTTTATGCGGCGGGGCGGGCACACCTGCTTTACGGCGGACGACGGCGTGGACGCCCTGATGATGCTGAAAAACACCCCCATGGACCTGATGATCCTGGACCTGATGATGCCGCATCTGGACGGTTTCTCGGTCTGCAAGGTGGCGCGGGAGATGAGCGGCCTGCCCATCATCATCCTGACCGCCCGCGGCAGCGAGGAGGACGAACTCAAAGGCTACGGCCTTGGCGCCGACGATTATATGACCAAGCCGTTCAGCCCGCGCGTGCTGCTGGCCAAAGTCAACGCGCTGCTGCGCCGTTCGGCCGCGCTGCCGGGCGAGGCCGTCAACGCGGGCAAGATCACGCTGCTGCCCGCCGCCCGCCAGGTCTTTGTGGACGGGCAACCGGTCGCGCTGACCCACAAGGAGTATGAACTGCTGCAATTTTTTATGGCGAACCCCGGCCATATCTTCAGCCGGGAACAACTGCTGAACCGGATCTGGGGCTATGATTTTGCGGGCACCACCCGCACGGTGGACACCCACATCAAGACCCTGCGCCAAAAGCTGGGGGACGAGGGCCGCCACATCGTCACCCTGATCCGGTCGGGCTACAAATTCGAGGCGTCGGTATGAAGCTGCGGGAATGTTTCACGCTGCGGACGGTCCGCAAAAAGATCCTGATGGCCACCAAGCTGGCGGGCATCGTGCTCATTGTTTCCTATGTGGCGTCCACCCGCCTGCCCCTGGCCCCGGACGCCGCGTTCTGGGTGTGGCTGTGCTTCGTCACGGCGGTGGTGCTGGCGGTGGACCACTGGATGGGCCGCTGCATCTCCCGTCCGGTGGACGCGCTCAGCGCGGCCGCCCGCAAAATGGCGCGGCTGGATTTTTCGGCCCCCTGCCGGGTCCAGACGAGAGATGAATTCGGGGAACTGTCCCGGAACCTCAACACGACGGCGCAGAACTTGCAGCAGGCCCTTGCGCAGTTGCAGGACGCGAACGCCCGGCTGGAACAGGACGTGGAGCGCGAAAAACACCTGCTGGCGGAGCGCAAGGAACTGGTGGACAGCCTTTCCCACGAGATGAAAACGCCGTTGGGCGTCATACGGGCCTACGCCGAAGGATTGCAGGACGAACCCGACGCGGCCAGGCGGCAGAAATACGCCGAAGTCATCGTGGACGAGACCGAGCGAATGAACCGCCTGATCACGACGCTGCTGGACCTTTCGGCGCTGGAAAACGGCGCCGCCCGCCTGCGGCCGGAGCGGTTCGACTTTGTGGAACTGGCCGAAACGGTGGCGGGCCGCCTGCTGGCCGACGCCCCGGACGCCGACTTTGTTTTGGAGTATGAACTGCCCGAACGCCCCGTCTGCGTGCAGGTGGACAAGGCGCGGATGGAACAGGTGCTGAATAACCTGATCCTCAACGCGAAAAAGAACGTCCGGCCGGGCGGCACGCTCAGACTTTCGCTGCAGGAACAGGACGGCGCGCTGCATTTCTCGGTCTTTGACGAAGGCCCGCCGATCCCGGAAAGCGACCTGCCGAAGATATGGTCCAAGTTCTACCGGGACAAAAACGCCCGGTACAGCGGTTCCGGGCTGGGGCTTGCCATCGTCGCGCAGGTGCTTTCGATGCAGGGGCTGCCCTACGGCGCGGCCAACCGCCCCGGCGGCGTCGAATTTTACTTCACGATCCCCGTTGCCCCATAAAAACAGCCCCCCCGGTCCCGGCAGGGACCGGGTTTTTTGTGTTTGCGGCGGCAAAAGGGGATTTCACACCGGCTTCACAGCAAATTCACCCGGACTTCAACGCGCGCGCCTATAGTGGAGCAAACCGGCGGGCCGCGGCCCGCCAGACAGGGAGGTATCTTGTATGTTTCTGGGTTTGGAATGGTATGTCTGGGTGTTGATTTTGGTGCTGCTGGCGGTGATGATCCCGCTTAAAGTCCGCTTCCTAAAGTGGTGGACCGCCCGCCAGAAAGAAAAGCAGCCGGGCCAGCGGGGCAAATGGGGGGATGAGGAATGATCGAAGTCCGGGGGCTGACCTTTTGCTACGGCAGGGACAAACAGGTGCTGCACGGGCTGGATTTTTCGGTGCGGGACGGCGAGATCTTCGGCTTTCTGGGGCCGAACGGCTCCGGAAAATCCACCACGCAGAAGATCTTGACCGGCCTGCTGCGCGGGTACGGCGGTTCAGCCGCCCTGTTCGGGCAGGAGGTCCGGGACCTGGACCGGCAGGCGTTTTTCCAAAAGACCGGCGTGTTGTTCGAGTTCCCGTACCTGTACACGAACCTGAGCGCGCTGGACAACCTGCGCTACTTTGCCTCGTTCTACCCGCCCGGCCAGACCCGCCGCCCCGAAGAACTGCTCGAAGAACTGGAGTTCAAGCCGGATTTTCTCAAAAAGCCGGTATCGTCCTATTCCAAAGGCATGCGCCAGCGCGTCAGCATGGCGCGGGCGCTCATCAGCAGCCCCCGGCTGCTGTTTCTGGACGAACCCACCAGCGGGCTGGACCCCGCCGGCGCGGTGCTTTTCCGCCGTATCATCGAAAAGGAGCGGGCGAAGGGGACGACGGTGTTCCTGACGACCCACAATATGCTGGACGCCGACCTGCTCTGTGACCGGGTGGCGTTCATCTCCAACGGGAAGATCATGGCGCTGGATACGCCGCAAAACCTCAAACAGCACAACAGCAGCCACCGGGTGGTCATCGACTACCGGCACGGGGAAAAGCGGGAACAGCGGACGGTGAACGCGGCGGCGCTCCGGGGCGGTTTGCCGTTTGCCTGTGACGAACTGCTGGGCATCCATTCCCAGGAACCTACGCTGGAGGATATCTTCATCCAGTACACGGGAAGGGGGCTGGCCTGATGGCGCGGGCGTTTTTCCATCTGCTGCAAAAGGACTTCCGGTTCATGGTGTCCAGCCGGTTCTTCGTGCTGGCGCTGCTCTCGCTGGTGCTGTATTCGGCGTACATCCAGTTTGTGTATGCGGGGCTGGATCAGGCGATGTACCCCGTCTGCGTGTACGACCCGGCGGGCAGCCTGCCCGCCACCCCCGCCTGTGTGACAAGGGTGGACAGCCGCGCCGCGCTGGAAGAAGCCTGCGCGGACCGCTATACCGTGGGCGTCGATCTTTCGGGGCAGACGGTCCGGATGTATATGCTCTCCTGCGGGAGCGGGACTACCGACCATTACCGCGCCCTCTGGGGGCAGGCGGTCCTGCGCGGCGGACTGGACGGCCATGCGGAGGTGATCGGCGCCAACAGCCTGGAGATGAAAAATCGGCGGGAGATCACCGCCGAATTCCTCTTTTTTGAACTGGCGGCCGTGGGCTTTCTGGGGCTGGCGTCCATGCTGTTCAAGGAAAAGCAGATGGGCGTTATCCGGGTACATGGCGTGCTGCCCGTCAGCCGTCCGCTGTTCATTTTGTCCAAGCTGCTCCTGCTGCTGGCGTCCGACCTTGTCTTTGCGGCGCTGCTCACCCTCATCAATCTGGGCGTGGCGCAGGGGATGGCCGTGCTGCCGGGCGTGCTGGTCCAGGCGGGCATCCTGTCGGTGCTCATGGCGCTGGTGGGGTTCCTCTGCGCCGTGTGCCTGCCGGATTTCAAGCAGTTTTCGCTGTTTTATCTGGTGCTGGCGGTGTTCGTGACAACGCTGGTGTTTCTGGCGGGCCAGACCGGCGTGGACTGGGGCTGGATCGTGTACCACCCCATGTACCACCTGTTTATGGCGATGAAAGGGGCGTATTTCTCCGGCCCCGGACCCGGGGCGCCCTATTATGCCGTTTGCCTGGGGGCGGCGGCGCTGCTGTTCTTCCTGGCCCGGCGGGCGCTGGACCGTGAAATGGCGAAGGAGGGGTAGACGGTGAAAGGGCTGCGATACCAACTGAAAAGTATTGGCCGGGACAAAATGTGCATCCTGACGTTTCTGCTTCCTCTCGTGGTGGGCGTCGCCCTGCGGCTGCTTTCGGGGGCGAGTTTCCAGACCATGGGCGAAGCGTCCTTCGGCGTGCTGGACGGCGGCCTTCCTGCCGATGCGGCGGCGTGGCTGCGCGAAAACGGCAGCGTGACCCGGTATGCGGACCTGGACGAACTGCGGCAGGCCGTCAACGACCCGTCCACCCAGATGATCGGCGTGCTGTGGGACGGGAACGGCCTGCGCACGCTCCGCGCCGGGGATGAACGGGAAGTCGACCGCGTTATGGCGGACACGCTGCCGCCGCTTTATGCGGACCGCGCGGCCCAGACGGCACAGGTCGAGATCGCCGCGCCCATGGCCCCGGACAGCGGCCTGCGCGCGCTGCTGGTTGCCCTCACGCTGGTCACGGCGATGTTCATGGGCTGTACGTTCAACGCCATGAACATCATCAGCGAGAAAGAGGACGGCATCGAATTCATCAACCGGGTGCTGCCCATGACGGCCCGGACCTATGTGGTGCAAAAAACGCTGGTGGGGTTTGCCGGCGGCGCGGCGTCCACCCTGGCCGCGGCGGCGGTCTGCATGCGGGTGCCGGGGGCGCGGGTGCTGCCGTTCCTGCTCATCGTGGCGCTCTCCGCCTATATCGCGGCGCTGCTGGGGCTGTTCATCGGCCGTTTTTCCAGCGGGCTGATGGTGGGCGTCGTCTATATCAAGATCACGATGATCCTGTTCCTTGCCCCGCCGGTGGTTTTCTATCTGCTGGCGCCGCCGGACAGCGTGCTGTTCGGGCTTTCCTACCTGCTGCCGTCCAGCGCGACGTTCTACGCCGTCATGGACCTGCTGAACGGCCAGACCGAACACCTCCGCCCCGCTCTTGCGGCGCTGGCGGCCCACGCCTTTGTGTGGAGCGCCGCCTATCGCTGCCTGCGCCGGGCCGATGGCTGACCGGCGGCACAGACAAAATACGGTTGCCCGCCCCGGCGCGCTGTGCAGGCAGCGTGCCGGGGCGCCCTTGTAATTTCCACGGCGGGGGAGTATAATATCTAACGTGTTTGTTTTTTGGCGCATAGACGTGGGAGGGATTTTTTATGGCAACGAAGTATATCTTTGTGACCGGGGGCGTGGTCTCCGGGCTGGGCAAGGGCATCACGGCGGCCAGTCTGGGCCGTCTGCTCAAGACCCGCGGGCTGAAGGTGGCCAGCCAGAAGCTGGACCCCTACATCAACGTGGACCCCGGAACCATGAGCCCGCTGCAGCACGGTGAGGTGTTCGTGACCGACGACGGCACCGAGACCGACCTGGACCTGGGCCATTATGAACGGTTCATTGACGAAAACCTGAACAAATATTCCAACCTGACCACCGGCAAGGTCTACTGGAACGTGCTGAACAAGGAACGCCAGGGCGCGTATCTGGGCCAGACGGTGCAGATCATCCCCCATATCACCAACGAGATCAAGAGCTACATTTATAATCTGGGCAAAAGCACCGGGGCCGACGTGGTCATTACCGAGATCGGCGGCACCACCGGCGACATCGAGAGCCAGCCTTTCCTGGAAGCCATCCGCCAGGTGGGCCTGGAACAGGGCCCGGAAAACTGCTGCTACATCCATGTGGTGCTGGTGCCGTATATCTCCGGCTCTGACGAGTACAAGTCCAAGCCCGCCCAGCACTCCTGCAAGGAACTGCAGGGTATGGGCATCAGCCCGAACGTCATCGTGCTGCGGGCGGACGGCCCCGTGGGCAGCGATATCAAGCGCAAGATCAGTATGTTCTGCAACGTGCGCCCCGACTGTGTGATCGAAAACCTGACCATGCCCAGCCTGTACGAATGCCCGCTGATGCTGGAAGCCGCCGGGCTGACGAACGTGGTCGCCCGCCAGCTCCATCTGGAAACGCCGCCCTCCGACCTGACCGAATGGAAGGAACTGATCAGCCGCATCGCTACCCGCAGCCGCACTTGCACCATCGCGCTGGTGGGCAAGTATGTCAAGCTGCACGACGCCTACCTGAGCGTGATGGAAAGCCTGTACCACGCGGGCTTTGAGACCGAGAGCAAGGTGGACATCAAGTGGGTGGACAGCGAGACCCTGCTGGACCAGGACCGCTGCGCCGAGGAACTGGCCGAGGTGGACGGCATCATCCTGCCCGGCGGGTTCGGGGACCGGGGCATCGAGGGTATGATCCAGGCCGCGCGCTATGCCCGCGAGCAGAAGATCCCCTATTTCGGCATCTGCCTGGGTATGCAGATCATGGTGATGGAGTACGCCCGTTCGGTGCTGGGCTATGCCGACGCCAATTCCAGCGAGTTCACGCCCGACGGCGCGCACAACGTCATTGCGCTGATGCCCGACCAGCAGGGCAACATCCCCAAGGGCGGCACGATGCGGCTGGGCAAGTACCCCTGCGTTATCGCCCCCGGCACCCGCATGGCTGCCTGCTATGGCGGGCGGGAGATCGACGAGCGTCACCGCCACCGCTATGAGTTCAACAACGATTACCGCGCCGAATTTGAGGAGAAGGGCCTGACCATCGCGGGCACCAGCCCCGACGGCCGCCTGGTGGAAGCCGTGGAACTGACCGACCGGCCCTTCCACATCGGCGTGCAGTTCCACCCGGAATTCAAGAGCCGCCCCAACCGCGCCCATCCGCTGTTCAAGGGCTTTATTACGGCCGCTTTGCAGTACCAGACCGACCACATCCCCACCGGTCATCCCGCGATGATGGGGGAGTGAGAACGGCGGTTTTGGCTTTCTTTTCTTGGCGAAAAGAAGCAAAAGAACTTTAAGAGAAAAGCACACCGCCGCGGCGGTGTGCTTTTTGTTGCGCTTTGTTCGTAAATCCCCGCGGACAGGCCGTCTTTACATCCTGTTCCCGGGTCGATCTGTTGAAAGTTCTTTGCCTACTTTCTTTCAAGAAAGTAGGTCAGCGGTCCTGCAGGGGCACATACTCCCGCGGGACCATGATGCTCTGGTAGGCGGGACGGATGATCTTGTCCATGTTGGTAAGCTCTTCCATGCGGTGGGCGGCCCAGCCTACGATGCGCGCCACGGCAAAGATCGGGGTGTACAGTTCCACCGGGATGCCCAGCATGTCATATACAAAGCCGGAGTAGAAGTCCACATTGGCCGAAACGCCCTTGTAGATGTGCCGCTTCTCGGCAATGACGTGGGGGGCCATCCGCTCAATGGTGTTGTAATACTCAAAGTCGCGCTGGCGGCCCTTGGCGTCGGCAAGCTGATGCACAAAGTTCTTGAACACCACGGCGCGCGGGTCGCTCAGGGAATAGACCGCGTGGCCCATGCCGTAGATCAGGCCCTTGCGGTCGAAGGCTTCCCGGTCCACGATCTTGCTCAGGTAATCGTGCATGGCGCCCTCGTCGGTGGGGTCGGCCACGTGTTGGCGCACGTCGTCCATCATCTGCATGACCTTGATGTTCGCGCCGCCGTGCTTGGGGCCTTTCAGGCTGCACAGCGCCGCCGCCATTACCGAGTATGTATCCGACCCGGAGGAAGTCACCACGCGGGTGGTAAAGGTGGAGTTGTTGCCGCCGCCGTGTTCCATGTGCAGCAGCAGCGCAATATCCAGTACGTGTGCTTCCAGGTCGGTGTACTGCTGGTCGGGGCGCAGCATTTGCAGCAGGTTTTCGGCGGTGGAAAGTTCCGCCCGCGGGCGGTGGATGTACATGCTGCCGTCGCACTCATAGTAGTGGTAGGCGTGGTAGCCGTAGACCGCCAGCATCGGGAACACGCTGATCAGCTTGATGCACTGTTCCAACTGGGTCTGCAGGTCGGTCTTGCCGATGTCGTCGTCATAGCTGGCCAGCGTCAGCACGCTGCGCGTCAGCGAGTTCATCAGGTCGTGGCTGGGCGCTTTCATGATAACGTCGCGCACAAAGTTGGTGGGCAGGTCGCGGCACTTCACCAGGCAGTCCTTGAAGGTCTCAAGCTGGTGTTCATTGGGCAGGTCGCCCAGCAGAAGCAGGTAGGCCGCTTCCTCAAAGGCGTAGCGTTTGCCGCGCAGGCCGCGGATCAGGTCGTACACATTGTAGCCGCGGTACCACAGCTTGCCGTCGCAGGGGACTTTCTTGCCGTCCCGGTCCTCGAACGCATCAATGCGGGAAATATTCGTGATGCCCGCCAACACGCCCTTGCCGTCCTGGTCGCGCAGGCCCCGTTTGATGTTGTACTGGGTGAACAGCGAAGGTTCCACACGGTTGTTGTTCACGCATTCCTCTGTAAAAACACGCGCTTCTTTTTCAATGGCTGCATAATCACTCATTAGGGGGCCCTCCTTTGCCGAACAGGTTTTTGACGGATCGTTGAACTTTACATATTCTTCTACACCACGCTGATATTTTTATACACAACGTATACTTTCTATTATAGACTCCCGGCCGCGTGCTGTCAAACAAACTTTTCATGAACAGCCGCGGGCGGCGCTCAGTCCTGGCGCGCCTGCAAAGCCGCCAGCAGCGGCGGGATCAACTGCTTTTTGCGGCTGACGACCCCCGGCAGCACCGCAATGCCGTCCTGCGGTTCCACGCCGAAGGCGTCGCGCACGATCTCGGCCGCGTGCTGGCCGCAGAACATCAGGTCGGTGCTCTGGGACTTCATGTCGGTGAACATATAGAAGATCAGGGGCAGGCTTTCCCGGCGGGCGGCTTCCGGCAGGAAGGGCCCCACCAGGGCTTCGGCGGCGGCGCGGGACTTGTCCGTCATGTAGATGGACTGGCCCACGCCGAACTTCACGTCGCCGCGGCTGAACGCCTTGAAGTCGGAGCGGAACACGTCCTCGGCGTCGCGGCCGGTCAGGTCGGCGCCCGCTTCAAACATCTGCTCGGCGTAGGCGGGGATGTCCTCCCCGGCCAGGGCGGCCAATGCCTGGGCGGCCTGTTCGTCCTGCGGGGTCGAAGTGGGGGAGCGGAACATCAGCGTGTCGGACAGAATGGCCGACAGCAGCAGTCCCGCGATGGGCTTGGACGGCGTGACGCCCTGTTCCTGGTACATCTGGTACAGGATGGTCGCCGTGCAGCCCACCGGCACATTGCGGAAATAGACGGGGCCGGTGGTTTCCAGGTTGCCGATGCGGTGGTGGTCGATGATTTCCAGAATGTCGGCCTGGTCCAGCCCGTCCACGGCCTGGGTGCGCTCGTTGTGGTCCACCAGGATGACTTGCTTGCGGTGCAGGTTCAGCAGGTTCCGGCGGCTGACCACGCCGCAGTAGCGGCCGTTTTCGTCCAGAATGGGGAAGTAGCGGTGCCGCACGCTGGCCATGATCTTGCGGGCGTCCTCGATGGGGGTGTTCACGCTGAACTTGATCAGGTCATGGGTGCGCATAAAATGCCGCACCGGCACGGCGGTGGTCACCAGCCGCCCGGCGGCGTAGGTATCGTAGGGGGTCGCCACGACGGCGCAGCCTTTTTCCTGCGCGCGGGCCACGATGGTGCGGGGCACCGCCGAACCGCAGCAGACCACGATGACCGCCGCGCCGCAGTCGATGGCGCACATCTGCGTTTCGTACCGGTTGGAAACGAGCACCAGATCCCCCGGCTTGACCAGTTCTTCCATGATCTCGGGGCTGGTGCCGATGCAGATGTTGCCCTCGGTGATGCGGGCGTCCGGGTCGCCCACCACCAGTTCGGCTTTCAGCGTTTCCAGCAGGTTGCGGTAGCTGGTGTTGGCGGCGGCCAGCACGCCGGTGTCGAACAGGTCCATGTTGGCGTCCGCGATGTCCTTGATGGTGATAAGCCCCTGCAATTCCTGCTCGTTGTTGACGATGCACAGGGTGTCGATCTCCACATCGCGCATCAGGTTCCAGGCGGAGCGCACGCTCATCTCGGCGTTGATGCCCGCCTGCTTGCGGATGTCGATGTCCTTGATCTGGGGGCTTACGTCGGTGCACAGGCGGGGCGCTTCCACGCCGAAGTGCTGCAGCACGAACCGGGTCTCGGTGTTCAGGTGCCCGGCGCGGCGGGCCTCATACTTGCCGGTCAGGCTGCCGCCGTTTTTCAGCCACGCATAGGCCAGCGCGGAACAGATCGAGTCGGTGTCCGGGTTCTGGTGGCCGATGATATTCACATGTCTTACGTTTTGAATCGCCATATACTTTCCTCATTTCATTTCCGCGGTGCGGGCGCGCAGGGTGCAAAATAGCCAAAATCTGCCCGCGGGCCGCTGCTACATTTTCTATTATACCACATTTTTTGCCCCTTTGCGATTCTTGACAATAAGTGCATAACAGCGTAAAATAGGTAAATGTGTGAGTATGGGGGTTTCCCCCTTTGCAACGTATGTTCAAATAGAGAGGGAACGGATTCTATGATTCAGGAAAATTTACGCAACATCGCCATCATTGCCCACGTCGACCACGGCAAGACGACGCTGGTGGACCAGATGCTCAAGCAGTCCGGCGCGTTCCGCGCGAACCAGCAGGTCGCCGAGCGCGTGATGGACTCCGGCGATATCGAGCGCGAGCGCGGCATCACCATTCTTGCCAAGAACTGCTCCTGCGTGTATGAGGGCGTCAAGATCAACATCGTCGACACCCCGGGCCACGCCGACTTTGGCGGCGAGGTGGAGCGCGTGCTCAAAATGGTCAACGGCGTGCTGCTGCTGGTGGACGCCGCCGAGGGCTGCATGCCGCAGACCCGCTTCGTGCTGCAGAAGGCGCTGCAGCAGAACCTTTCGCTGGTGATCGCGGTCAACAAGATCGACCGCCCCGACGCCCGCATCAAGGAAGTCATCGACGAGATCCTGGAACTGCTGATGGACCTGGGCGCCACCGACGAGCAGCTTGACAGCCCCATGGTGTTCTGCTCCGGCCGCAACGGCACCGCCAGCTACGACTGGACCCACCCCGAAAACGGCACCGACCTCAAGCCGCTATTCGATACCATTTTGAAGTATGTGCAGCCGCCGGAGGGCGAACCCGACCAGCCGCTGCAAATGCTGGTTTCCAGCGTGGACTACAACGAATTTGTGGGCCGCATGGGCGTGGGCCGCGTGCAGAACGGCGTCATCAAGGTCGGCTCCCCCGTGCAGGTCTGCGACTGGCATAACCCCGACGTGCATATGACCGGCCGCATTACCAAGCTGTTCGACTTCAAGGCCAACGGCCGCGAACCCATCGAGCAGGCGTCCGCGGGCGACATCGTGGCGTTCTCCGGCCTGCCGGACATCTCCATCGGCAACACGCTGTGCGACCCCAGCAAGGTCCAGCCGCTGCCCTTTGTGAAGATCAACGATCCCACGGTGGAAATGACCTTCTCGGTCAACGATTCCCCCTTCGCGGGCAAGGAGGGCAAGTACGTCACTTCCCGCCAGATCCGTGACCGCCTGATGCGCGAACTGCTCAAGGACGTGGCGCTCAAAGTGGAGGATTCCGCCACCACCGACTCCTTCCGGGTCATGGGCCGCGGCGAAATGCACCTGTCCATCCTGATCGAGACCATGCGCCGCGAGGGCTACGAGCTGCAGGTCAGCCCCCCGCACGTTCTGACCCATGAGGAGAACGGCAAGACCATGGAACCCATGGAGCGCGTCGTCATCGACGTGCCCGAAGCCTACCAGGGCAACGTCATGACCGCGCTGGGCGCGCGCAAGGGCATCCTGATGAATATGCAGATGATGAACAGCCGTTCCCGTCTGGAATTCCGTATGCCCAGCCGCGGCCTGTTCGGCTACCGCAGCCAGTTCCTCACCGATACCCACGGCGAGGGCATCATGAACACCATCTTCGACGGGTATGAGGAATGGTGCGGCGACATCCAGACCCGGTCCAGCGGCTCCCTCATCAGCTTCGAGACCGGCGACGCGGTGACGTACGGGCTGTTCAACGCCCAGCAGCGCGGCACGCTGCTGGTCAACGCGGGCGAAAAAGTCTACGCCGGTCAGGTAGTGGGCTACACCCCCACGGGCGAGGACATCACGGTGAACGTCTGCAAGACCAAGCATCTGACCAACACCCGTGCTTCCGGCAGCGACGACGCGCTGCGTCTGGTGCCGGTGAGCAAGTTCAGCCTGGAAGGCTGCCTGGAATTCCTGGCGCCCGACGAACTGCTGGAAGTCACGCCCGAAAACCTGCGCATCCGCAAGCGCATTCTGGACCACGACCTGCGCATGAAGGCCGCCAGCAAGAAGAACAAGGGCTAAACTTTTTTCAAAGGGAAGTGCGGGGCCAGCGGCCGCGCCGCGTCTGCCGCACCGCCCCTTTGGGGCCCCGCCGTCAGGGGAGCGCATATGCGCATGTGGTTTTTCCCTTGCGCGGTATCGTCAGTGTCGGCGCACGTCCGCCGGTGACGATGGATTTATAACGATAGAAGCGTAAACCAGCAGCACCCCCGGCCGAATGGCCGGGGGTGCTTTTGGTTGGCGCCGAATAGGCAAGATAAAAACCCCCAGTTCAACTGGGGGTCGGTAAAA
>SAMEA3387511__coassemble_1697_pt1 | contig 20086 bp, 17 predicted proteins | sample SAMEA3387511__metabat2_low_PE_011 | metagenome-assembled genome bin SAMEA3387511 (sample SAMEA3387511) | Felis catus | biome: Faeces | place: United Kingdom | collected 2012
TAATGTCCCCCTGCGGGGGAGATACACTTTTGCGCTTAGCAGCGCACGATTTTCAACATGTTATCTTTTGCCGGGTCAACCGAACCGCTGCGCACAAGGTCAGCCCGTTTGCCTAGGTCGGCTACCATCACTTTCTGGATGCTGCTGGGCGGCAGCTGCACGTTGATGGGCTTACCGCCCTCCAGCTCCGGCACCGGCAGTTTGAGCATATCCGCCGTCTGAATGTCGGCGCACTCTTTAAACATGGACATCAGTTCCGGCAGATTATAAAACTTGGCAAAGCGGGTCTTGGTGCGGTACCCGGTGCCTTCGGGCGCCAGCTCAATGGCGGTCACCGTTTCCCCAAAGGTGGAAGCCCAGGCATCAAAGTTTGCCAGGCCGTTGACCTCCAGCGTATGCCGTTGCAGGTACCGCTGCATGGTGTACAGTTCTGTCATACTGTTGGAGAGCGGTGTGCCGGTGGCAAATACCACACCCCGCCCGCCGGTGATCTCGTCCAGATACATGGTTTTCATCAAAAGGTCGCTGGCGCGCTGGCTTTCGGTCTGGCTGATGCCCGCCACATTCCGCATCTTGGAAACGCACACGAGGTTTTTGAAAATGTGGGCTTCATCCACCATGAGAGAATCCACACCCGCCTCCTCGAAAGTGACTATATCATCTTTTCGCTCGGCTTTGACGAGATTGTTTAACTTCTTTTGCAATTGTTTGCGGGCCAGTTCCATCTGCTTGACGGTAAAGTTCTCGGCGCGTTCCTTTTTTAGGGCGGCGGTCTGCTGGATTACTTCTTCAATCTGACTTTGGAGGTAATGGGCTTGGCGTTGGGCAGACAGGGGGATTTTCTCGAACTGGCTGTGACCGATTATAATGATGTCATAGTTACCTGTTGCGATACGCGCGCAAAATCGCCTGCGGTTTGCCTTCTCAAAGTCGGTGCGCCTGGCAACCAGGATGTTGGCGTTGGGGTAGAGCTGCAACGCCTCCCCTGCCACTTGCTCGGTCAGATGGTTGGGCACACAGATCAGCGTTTTGCTGCACAGGCCCAGCCTTTTCTTTTCCATAGCTGCCGCCACCATTTCATAGGTCTTGCCAGCGCCGACCACATGGCCCAACAGGGTGTTATGGCCATACAGGATGTGGGCGATGGCGTTGCGTTGGTGGGGCCGCAGGGTGATTGCGGGATTCATGCCATGAAACTGGATGTGGCTGCCATCGTATTCGCGGGGGCGGATGCTGTTGAATTTTTCATTGTAGAGCTTGACCAAAGCCTGCCTTCGGGTTTGGTCTTTCCAGATCCACTCTTTGAAAGCGTCCTCGATCTGCTGCTGTTTGCCCTGGGCTGCCTGTGTTTCCTGCGGGTTTAACACGCGGAGTTCCGAACCATCAGCCTCCCGAACTGTATCAAAGATACGGATGGCGCGAAGATTCAGCGATTCTTCCAGGATGTGGTAGAAGTTGGCCCGGTTTGTGCCGTAGGTAACGCTGGCCTTGATATTCCCGCCTGTTATGCTTTTGCCGGATATGTTCCAAAGCTCTGTGTAGGGGGCGTAATGCACATCCACCATACAGCGGGAAACCATCGGCGCGTCCACCAACTCGTCGGCAAACTGTTTGATGATGGCAGGCTCGATCCAGGTGGCGCCCAGGCGCACCGCGATCTCACTGGCGTCCAGATCTTTGGGCTGTACCTGCTCCAACGCCTCCACATGAACATGGAAGCTGGGATCCTGGGCCGCGGCAAGGCGGGCGATCTCCAGCTTTTTCCTCACATTGCCGGAAAGGTATTCGTCTGCCGTGCGGTAGACAGGTCTGCCATCAACGCTTTTCTCCAGCGGGTCCGCAAAGATCACGCCGGTCAGCTCCGTCACGATCTCCTCCTCGGTCTTGCCGGTCAGTTCCATCATGTAGGGCATGTCCACACAGGCTTTTTCACCGATGGATAAGGCCAGGGCGTCACTGGCGGTGTCGGCGTGGTCGGCGGCTTTTGCGCTGCGGATCGTTCGCTTGGTGAACATGTCCGATAAGCCTTTCAGTTTTCCGTTTTCGTCCACATCTTCCAGGGAACACAGCAGATAGTAGCTGCTATCGTCCTGAAAAGCCAGTGCCGAACCGCGGCTGCTGATCAGACCGTGGGCGTGGGTGTAGGTGTCATATCGCTTTTTCAGCTGGGTCTGCAGGCGATGGATCTCTGCGTCGGGTTGATCGTCCAGCTGGGCCTGCAACAGTTCATGCACCTTGTCCCGCAGGGCGATCAGCTGGCGTACCCGGTGGGCGGCGGTTACACCCAACCGCATTTCCTTCATGACAGAATTGGTACGGAAGTAGATTTTTCCGTCTTTCAGTGTGTAGCTGAAATTTCGCACGGATGGGTCCGCTTCGATCACCGCCATGTCAGGTTCTTCTTCCACGACGGCAAGGTCGGGTTTGGTCAGGGTGGCGGAAAGATGAGAAAGTGCCCGATCCAGTTGTTCTTCAAGAGGCGATTCTGTGATAGGGGCGCAAGTAGGAATCGGGCCGTGCGGGCCACTTTTCATCTGGATGGTGCCGCAGACCATTTCGGGGTGCTCGGCAAAATACTGGTTGATGGGGATCCCATCGGCTGTCTGCCCGATGTGCAGCCAGGATTCGTCCCGCTCCGTCAGACGGTCCCGCTTTTGCAGAAAGAGTATATCCGCCACGGCTTCGGTCCCCGCATTCTGTTTGAACGCAGTGTTGGGCAACCTTACCGCCCCAATCAGATCGCAGCGGGCAGCGATATACTTCCGAACGGTATCGCTTTTCTTGTCGAGGGTGCCGCTGGTGGTGATCATGGCGATGATGCCGCCGGTGCGCACCTTGTCGATGGTTTTGGCCAGGAAGTAGTCATGGATGCGGAAGTGCAGCTTGTCGTAAGCCCGGTCGCTCACCGAGAAATCGCCAAAGGGAACATTGCCTACGGCGCAGTCAAAAAAGCTGTCCGGGAGGTCGGCTTTTTCAAAGCCGGTGATCTGGATGTGGGCCTTCTGGTACAGCTGCCGGGCAATCCGCCCGGTTAGTGCATCCAGTTCAACGCCGTACAGCTTGGCGCTGTTCAGGTCAAAGCTGTTAGGTTTATGGGCAAAAAAAGCGCCGGTGCCCATGCTGGGTTCCAAAATATTGCCGCCCTGTACCCCCATGCGCCCCAAGGCTCGGTAGATGGGATGGATGATTTCCGGCGAAGTGAAGTAGGCGGTCAGAGTGCTGCTTCGCGCCGCCTGATACTCGCTTTCGGTGAGAAGGGCTTTCAATTCCCCATATTCCCGGGACCAGTTGGGTTTGCCAGGGTCAAAGGCGTCCGCCAACCCGCCCCAGCCTATGTACCGTACCAGGATCTGCTGTTCTTCTGCGCTGGCGGGCAGGCCGCCCTGGGCTACCCGCTGTTCGATGGATTTCAGGGTGCGGATCGCTTCCAGGTTGGCGGCGAACTTTTCTTTTGCAGTTGCGGGGACGGGCGGCCGGTAGGGAGCGGTGTAGTTGATTGGCTCATATGCGGCAGGCTCGGACAGATTTTGCGTTTCCTCCAAGACCTGCTCCACAAAAGGCGTTTCAAGTTCCTTCTCTGGCGCTTCCGCTTTTTCTGGGCTCGCCCCATCGAGATTCTCGGATGGTGCCTGTTTCATGACTATATCAGGCGGCGCCTGCAGATGGGCGTTGCGCCCATTTCCCCTGATCAGCCGTGAGAATTCCTCCCGGTCGATGCTTCGGCTGAACAGCGGAAAGTCCTGATCTTGCACCAGGATCTCTGTTTCGCCAATGTCCTGCACCACATAGGGTTTGCCCTGTTCCAGAAACACCACGTCGCCAGGGACGCAGGGCCGTTTACTGGGGGCGGTGCGGGCTGCAAGTTCGCTCTGCTGTTCCCGGCAGGCTTCCTCTGCATCTGCGATCAGCCCGTCAAAGGTCATCTCGCGCAGTTCATGGGCGATGAGCTCCGCTGTGCTGCGGTATTGTGAGGAAAGCAACGGTGCCCCGTCCACTTCATACACCAGCTTGTGATGCGCAAGGTCAGCGTAGACTGCAATTTCATGTTCCCCTTCGCCGTCCGTGGAATAGGCCAGTTCAATGTGGGAAAGATCCTCAAAGTTCGGGGCATCGAAGTCGTTTTCATCCCAATATTCCTGGATGATCTCTTTGGCCTGTTCTAAATCGGCGGCGTTTTGAGCCTGTTCCGCCCGGCGGGCGGAAAGCCATTCTTCATATCGGGGACGCTCTGCGTCGGTAAGATAGCGGTTACCTTGTACCAGTACTTGCAGGCGGCTGGAAACCTCCCGCCATGTCAGTGGGCGGGTTATGCGCCCGTCCCCTGTGCTGCGCTGGATTTCAAAGCCTTTGCTGTCGTAATGCAGCCAACCTTGGGAACCATCACCAAATTCCCATGACCGGCCGCCGGTGCCATATTCCTTTTTCAGCCAGTGGACCGTTTCGTCCTTTGCAGGCAACACGGGTTGGGAGAAATAGGATTGTATCCGCAGTTTTCCGTTTTCAAATCCACTTCCATCACAAAGTGCGCGGGAAACTTCCTCCTCGGTGATCCTTTCGCCGGTTCGGTCGATCACCGGCGGGGCCAAGGACAGCGCGATCTTATTGGCTGCCTGTTCGACTTGCCGGGTCTGGCGTTCCTCGTCGGGAAGCTCCATCTGCTCGGCTTGCTGTTCGGGCACAAAAAGAGCGGGGCGTGTTTCATCACGCTCCGCTTGTTGGGATTCCCGGGTTACAGGGCGTACAGCACCGGCATTGCCAGTTCCTCGGCCTGCGCTTTCAACTGGTTCATCTGCTGCGCCCAGGCTAACGGCTCGGTTTTCCTGTCGGGCAGTGCTGTCCGGCGGATCAGTTCGTCCATGGTCTGGCTGACCTGCGTCCGCACGGTATTGTCTACCTCCGTCAGGTGGGGATACAGAGTTCCCAGCATCAGCATCAGGTCGAAAAGTGCCGGCGCGTTCGCCCGCAGAAATTCCCGGCGGATCTCGCCGTACTTGCCAAACGTCTGTGTCGGTTGTTCGTCCAATGTCAGATTCGGGATCAGATACCCGTTCACCTGGGTGTATTCCATCATGAGGGACCTCCTTTTGAATTAGTTTTTCTTTGGTTTGATTATGCGCTTTTGTTGTTTCCCGTGCAACACTGTCGATCTGGCGGACGAGGCTGCCGAGGTTTTGCAGCATCGGGCGGCTGACTTGGGTAGTCAAAGACCCCAGGATGACGGCGGTGGCAATCGTATCAAACTCACGAATGGCAGCGAAGGCATCGGTTTCCAGCAGGGCGGTGTCTATGCCGCAACGCTTTGCCACCATATAGGCGGCGCTCTGTGCAATAAGCCGTTCCAGTATTTGTTGCTGGTCCTCCCGATGCCGCCATTCCAGCGTACTGCCGGGCACGGCAGTTTCCAGGGACTGTGCCATTTGAGGGCGCAGCCCGGCGGCCAGTGTGGCGGCCTGCAGGGCCAGGGCATTTTGCACGGTATCGGCGGCGAAAGCTTGCCGGAGTGCGTCCCACACGGCCTGCCGGTTGGTGTCGTCGATGATCCACGGCAATGCCTGTGGTACATAGCCGCATTCATAGGTGTCGGAAATATCAAACACATAGCGAAGTTTACCCCGGCGGGCGCGGCTGTCCAGCAGGGCGATCCCATGGCTGCCCCGGTTGACCCAACGCAGGGCCTGATTGTTCCAGTAGTCGATACTGGCCACGGCGGTGGCGTCGGGACGTTGGCCGTAGATCAGCAGCTGGTTGGGGAAGGCATAGTTGTAGGCGTAGGCGGCAGACCCCAGGAAGTCTTTCCAGGTATCGCCGCTCTGGGTTACTTGCCTGACCAAAGAATGGGCAAGCGTGCGTATATCTTGATAGTTCGGCATAGCATAACCTCGGGTTTGGGCTTGAAACGGAAAAGCTGCCGGCAGAGATACACTCAGCGGCAGCTTAAAAACGACTGTTTTGATTTAGGGCGGTATGCGGGTGCAGGAAGCGTGGTTGTCAGGTGGCTTTAGTGGCTGCGATATGAAAGACGCGGGGCGATTTCAAAAGGACGCTTCAGCAAGTCTCGCAGTTTAATACTCAGAACTAAGCAGAAAGTCCGCCAGATGGACGATTTTTACACCGTTGATATTTCCAGCAGCCCACTCGTCCAGCGTGACCACATATTTCGGGTAATGGTCTTTGATTTCAAGAAGGTTGGCAATCTCCCGGTCCGATCCTTCCGGCAGCCTGCGGCATACCTGGACGTAAATGCGCTCATCGCGCCGCACGGCCACAAAATCGATCTCTTTCGTTTCGTTTTTCCCGATATAGACCGCATAGCCCCGGCGCAGCAGCTCAAAATACACGATGTTCTCCAGCATGGCGGCAATCGACTTGGGGTCGAAACCCAGGATGCAATATTTTAAGGAGGTATCTGCCAGATAGAACTTTTCCTGCGTTTTCAGTACGGATTTGCCCTGCAGGTCATACCGTTGGCAGCGATAGACAACAAAGGCTTTTTCCAGCCAAGCCAGGTAATTGTAAACTGCTTCGACCGACAGAGAGCGCCCTTCGCTTTTCAAGAACTTCGCAATGGCGTTGGCGGAAAAGGTTTTCCCTACATTTTCTACGATATATTTGACAACGCGGTTGAACAAATCGAAGTTCGTGATCGCATGCCGTCTTGTAATATCGTTGGTAATGACCGAGTTGTAGATCCCTTCCACGATCTGATAAGCGGAACGCTCATCAAAATTGTTGAGGGCCACGATGGGGAACCCGCCGAACCGCAGATACTCGTTTAACAACTCCTTTGTGGAACGGGGATCGGATTTTTTAAACTCCAGATATTCCGAAAAGGACAAGGTGTACACGGGGATGGAAATATAACGCCCTGTCAGATAGGTGGAGATCTCGCTGGACATCAGCTTGGAGTTGGAGCCGGTCACATAAATATCCGTGTTGGCGTTTTCCAGCAGACTGTTGACAGCCTTTTCCCACCCGTCGATCTCCTGTACTTCATCCAACAAAAGATAATAGCGCCCATCATCGGTCATCTGATCTTTGATGCCGCGGTACATCTCCTTGTCAGTCATTCCATCGTCAAAATCTTCGGAGGTATAGCGCATACTGATAATGTGATCTGCGGCGATTCCGCTTTGCAGTAAGTCCTCCTGCAGCATAGCCAGGATCGTTGATTTTCCGCATCGCCGGATGCCCGCCAGGATCTTGACAAGGGGGACATCCCGATAGTTTCTTAGCGTATTTAGATAATGCGATCGAATGATCATAGCGTTCGCCTCCCTTTCTCTATAAAAGTATAGCGAAAAACTTCTGATTATTCAATAGTTTTTACTGGATAACCGTAAAAACTTATTGGCTTTTGAGATTTTTGTGGGGGAGGCAAGAAAAAATATCCTGCACTGCTTGGTTATCCCGCCCGTAAGGCATCAGCGGATCTCCTGCCACACAGCTTCTTTTCGGTGGAGTGAAGAGCCCTGTGCATCATAGTGACGCGGGTCGGCGGCGGGACAGTGCCAGCCGAACAGTGCCCCGGCCTTCATGGCGGCCGCCTGTGCCTTGGTAATCTGTGCTGTTCCATTGAGTTGGTCTACGATCTGACCGGGCGTCATGGCGATGTAGCCGCTGGTATCCCAATGGCGGTAGCCGGTTTCCCCATAGCGCACGGCGACGACTTCGTGGGAAGAATCCAGTTCGGCCCAGGCAATGCGCGGCAATCCCTTTTGCTGACGCAGGATCTCCAGAAAGCGGGCTTTGTGATAGCCATAGAGAAAAAAGTTGCGTTCCCCTTTGTCGGGGGTACAGCGCAGGAAGAAAGTGTGCGCGGGCGTTTCGATGCGGAATGCCAGCACGGTTCCCGGCATAGAGGAGATCTGAGCCGTGCGGAAGCGAAGAACACGCGCGGCCATTGTGGGCCGGTCTTGCAAGAGTCCGTTCTGCCGCAGCCCTTTGACAACGGCAGCGATTTCCTCCCGGAAAGAATCGGTCACCAGTGCCGGAGTCTGGGGATGCCAGATATGGTAAAATTCTGTTCCTGTGCTGCCGAAGTCCCCGCACAGATACCCGACGCAGGCGTCTGCCGCAGGGGGCTGATTTTGGGTAAAGCAAAAGCCCTGCTCCTCAATAGGCGCAGGGCACAGGGTAAAATGGATGTTGCCGATGGTGTATTGCTGTTGTTCAGGCATTTGATATGACTCCTTTTCGGTTTGTATATAGAAACTTTGGAATGAGGGATTTGTCGCAAAAGACGTAAATACAAAAAGTGTTTTGCACAAGAAAAAAGACATAACAAACCGGCCCTCAAAAGAAGCTACAGTATCACACGCGTGTAAGTTTGTCAATAACCATTCGCACGCGTGTAAGTTTGTGTAACAAATCGTGCAAGTTGTGATGAAAAAACACTATCGCTCCCAAATGGCAGGCCGGTGTCCAAAGCGTTCGTCCTTGGGCTTTACCTTTGGCTGTTGGGGGATCATCCGCAGCCCGGTATCTTCATCTACCAGCTTTTCCGGGTACAGGTAACGCCGGTAATAACGGTCAGCCTGTTTGCGGGAAAGTTCACACAGGCGCTCCCCGTCCCAGCCGAAGATCAGAGCGCGGCCATTGACAAAGCTGGTCTCGTCGATGGTGCGGTTGAAGGACAGGCCGTCCTGCTGCTCGCTGCTGACCAGGGCAATGACTTCATTGCCAAAGGGACGGCTGACCCGGGCGGGCCCCGGGACCACCATGCGCACCGCCTCCTCCGCGCTGCGGAAAAATGCCACATACGGGCAGTAGCCCGGTTCCAGTACAAGTACGCGCATAGGCTCACCGTTCCATGCCGCGCTGTTTGGTACGATATTGCGCTTCCAACAGGCGCAGGATCTGATTGACGACCTGCTCCGAGGTGAACCCTTTGGGGAAATACTTGCGGACCCGATCCAGCGAGATAGTGATTTGTGGTTCGCGCGGTTTTACGCTGGGGGGCTGCGCGGTCATGATGCTTTCCAGCCTGTCCGGTGTAAGAGAACCTTCCCGGCTGGCTGCTTTGAGCTTCTGCGCCTGGGACAGGGAGGGCGAACAAACCTGGCCATCAATATATTGGTAGAAGGTCTCCTGTTCTTCGGGGTTCAGGTAGCTGATCTCCACCGCGGGATTGAATTTGAGCTTATTTTCATCCACCATCTCCATCAGTTCAGGGATGAGGTGGTTCAGGCGGATGTAGCGCTGGACCTGCTTGACGCTCTCGTTGGAATCCTCGGCAACTTTCTCTACTGAGTAAGGCTCATGAAAATTCTGGCCAACTTGGCCAGAATTTTCTTTTGCGGGACGTCCAGCCTTTCGTTTGATCGCCTCCAGCTTCATCTTGTAGGCTTTGGCCTTCTCGGAAGGCAGCACATGTTCCCGCTGGACATTGGAATCCACCATCAGGATGGTGGCGGTGTCATCATCCAGGTCCCGCACCAGCACGGGCATCTCCCGCAGGCCAGCCAGTTCGCAGGCTCGTTTGCGGCGGTGGCCGGCTACCAGTTCGTAACTGCCGTCCGATTTTTCCCGGGCAATGGCGGGCACCAGCACCCCGTGGACCCGGATGCTGTCCACCAGCTTTTCCATTTCCTCGTCATCGCGCACCGCAAAGGGGTGGTTGGGAAACGGCTGCAGGTCTTCCAATGGGAGGATCCGTACTTTTTCCAGTTTGGCATCGTCCCGGTCCTCCTGTGTAGTGAACAGGTCAGCGAATGCGGGGCTGATCTCGTACCTGCGGCGTTCGCTCATGGTCCGTCACCTCCTTTGCCAGCGCCAGATAAGCCTGGGTCGCTTTGCCGCCGGGATCGTATTGCAGGACGCTGTGGCCGCTGGCGGTGCTTTCGGCTGCGCGGGTGCAGATGGGGATCTCGCTTTTGTAGATGTGCAGCTTCTGGCCATAGGTGCGGCGCAGTGCCGCACAGACATCTTTGGAAAGGTTGGTGCGGTAGTCCACCATAGTCATGACAATGCCGTCAATGGACAGTTTCGGATTGATCCGGCGGCGCACCATCTGGATGTTCTTGACCAGGGCGATCAGCCCTTTAAGGGGAAAGTGCTGGGCCTGTACCGGGATGAGCACACGATCCGAGGCAGCCAGCGCACCGATGGTCAGCATTCCCAGGCTGGGCATACAGTCGATCAGGCAGTAGTCGTATTTGTTTTGCAGCGGTTCCAGCACGTTGCGCAGGACCGCTTCCCGGCCTACCACGTTCGTAAGGCGAACATCCATTCCGGCCAGTTCGATGTCGGAGGGAATGTAATCCACCTCTTCCTCCTGGTGGTGCAGCGCAGATGCGTAGGAGACGGGCTGGTCGGCGATGGCCTCCTCCATCAGAGTGCCAAGGGTGGTTTCCAGCCGGTCGGCGTTCTCGCAGCCGAGATACGCGGTCAGGTCCCCCTGCGGGTCGGCATCCACCAGCAGGACGCGGTTCCCCTGCCGGGCCAGAGCGACGCCCAGGTTGACGGCGGTGGTGGTTTTGCCAACACCGCCTTTTTGGTTGGCAATAGCGATCGTTTTCATGGTATCCTCCTATCATTTATCGGGTTTGGCGGGGCGCTTTTGCGCGGGAGAGAACAGCGGTCAGGTACTCATTGTAGTCCTTCCCTACCCGTGGCGGATCATTTTGCAGCCGGTACCCTTGCGCAGCGTAGCGTTCCAGCAACCTTTCGGAAAATTCCCTGCCGCGCTCATCGCTGTCCAGACGCAGCCTTAAATTTCTGATTTCAGGATGCTGTTCCAGATAATGGTCCAGGCCCAGATAGTTCAGGCCGCCCAGGGCCAGATAGTGGACACGGCGCCAGTCGTTTCCGCCGAGCAGACGCAGCGTAGCACCTGAGAGGGCGTCGATGGGGGCTTCGTACACTTCCAGTGTTGCGGCGTCCTGGCTGGCGGCGGGAATCGAGAAGGAATAGCGTTTGTCGCTGCCGCGGCATTCGCCGCGAAAGCTCCCCTGGCAGCCTCTTATGCAGGCCGAGCGGGGGTTCCCGTGTCTGTCCCTGCCGACGAACACACAGTTTTTGAAGCCACCCCGTGTGGTCTGGTACAAAAGTCCCTGTGCGATACAGTGTTTCAAGATGCCCTTGTCGATCCCTCTGCGCGACAGGTATTGCAGGGAGGTTTCGGCACTTTTGTCCGGGACCGGCAGGGCCAGGGCATCGCGTGCCCGTTCCGGTGCTTTGACTGGCTGAAAAGGAACAGGGCCGAGGGGGTCCAGCTCGCACAGGTGCCGCACAGCACTGACGAAATCCATCCCCTTCACTTGAATGAGATAGTTCAGCGCACCGCGGCCGCCGATCCCCCGGGAAAACCAGTGCCACAGGCCATTGTCGCTGATGCACAGGCTGCTGTGGGTGGCGGTTTTGTAGTCATGCGGACCGGTTCGGATCAACTCCCGGGGTTCGTACTGCCGCATGTAGGAAAGCAGATCCACGCTTTTTGCCTGCCGGATCTGTTCTTCGGTCACTTTTTGGCGCATAAGGGTTCCTCCTTTTCAGTCAGTCATATTTCAGTCAGTGGGGGGGGTGCAGGGGGGGGACGACCGTAGAATGGTTCCCCTCAACAGGCGCACTTCCCCCATCATAGGGCAAAGAAAAAGCAGTTGTCTTTTGGGACAACTGCTGGTATACTGTTGGTTAAGAGAGACGGACTGGAACACCCTGTTCACTTTGGTAGCCAGCGCAAAAAATCGGGGGCGATTTCGTAGCCAATTTTCCATTTTGGCTACGAGTTGGCTACAAGGAGCTCGTTTTGCTGGAAAACAGGGCTTCAAAGTTCGTCAATTTGCTAAAAATGGATCCGGGGGTTGCCAGCTCGTATTGGCGGTATTTAACAAAAAAGACGGGATTTTGATCCCGGATCCTTTCTCATAACCGCTTGGTCGCGGGTGATCCTGCCTGGCCCCTTTTTCCCATCAGAACGCCCCGCCCCCCGCCTGTGCGGGGGCTATTTTTATAAAAGGCCAGTCGGATTTGAACAGGGCGTGCGGGCCGCAGCCCGCAAAAACGCTCCAGTGGAGCGTTTTTAGCCCGCGGGTGATCCTGCCTGGACCCTCTTTCCCATCAGAACGCCCCGCCCCCGCCTGCGCGGGGGCTATTTTTATAAAAAGGCCGGGCAGGATTTGAACAGCCCGACGGCGCGGGTCATCAGAGCCAGACTCATAAAAAGCGCCTGCCATAGCAGACGCAAAAATATGAAGTGTGAGGGGAATGTAAGGAAAACCGGCGCCGAAAGCGGCGCCGGTTTTCATCACTATCTCAGCAGTAGTAGCGGATGCTTCCAAAAAAGTCTTTCCACTTTTGAATCACTTCTTCGCTGCGGGCCTCAATGACCGCCATGATGTTGCGAAGAACCTTTGGCGGCATTTGAGAGTTGTTGTTTGCCAGATAGCACCCGCCGGATTTTGTGATCCAGATTTTGGTCACGGCCTTTGAGGGAGTCCCCTGCTACACATGGACATGGATGGGTTCCAGAAGCTCATTCTCGTTGGTCAAGAAGTAGACCCAGTATGAACCGATCTTAAAAACCTGCGGCATTTTCAACGCCTCCGTCCTGCGCAAACTGCAAAATCAGGTGCGCAGTGGTTTCCAGAAACTTTTGATATTCCGCTACTTCCTTTTCTGTAAAGCCGAAAACCTCCGTCCACTCATAACCGGGCAGATAGCAGGTCGCGTGGTGGAAACAATCTTTGGCATCCGGCTTTTCGATGTAGACTTTCACTTTGCCGTCAGGCAGCATTTCGGAGTGGACGATCTCGGTGTTGTCGGACAATGTCATGAACGGGTACATCATGGGAATCCCTCCTGTTGCCGTCAAAAATTCTGTATTTATATTATACACGCATTGGGGGGCTTAGTAAAGAAAAATACGCCTGTCCCCCGGTTTTCCCGATGCGAACTTACCTTTCATTAGAAGCACACGGTCGGATGCGGTGCGCGGGGGCTGTTTTTATAAAAGGGCAGGCAGGATTTGAACAGCCCGACGGCGCAGCCGGTACGCCCCCTGCTGCCAAAACGGGAAAGGCGCTGTATCACGGCTGGACCTTTCTGCGCTTCCTGTAAAGGTACAAGCGGTAGACGAGGAACGGAAGGATGTAAACGGCATTATAGAGAAAAACGGCCAGCACGTCGAAAGGCCCTGCTGCGTCGATTTTCCCTACAGAGGACGGCTCCAGGAACACAAAAACAGCAAACTCATTGTTCAGATAATGCAAGAAAGCCATCAGCCAGATATTGTTGGTCACTTCTTTTGCGAACGCGAAAAAGAATCCCAGACAGATACAGAATGCGATTTGGAAGGCTCCCATGTAAAAAATGTGCTCCCCCGCCTGACTAAAGATGAGCATGGGAACATGCCACAGGCCCCACAGAATACCGCTGATCAGCGTGCCGATCCAATACCCGAACCTCTTTTGCAGTAACGGCAGCAGGCAATACCTCCAGCCGTATTCTTCCCCCAAAAACGGCAAGTACGTCAGGAAAAACACGAACGGTAAAAGGAAAAGATACAAGGCTTTCTGGTCCAACTGTGCGGTGAAGGCTTCGGTGTATGCCGGGTCTGTAAAGTCGGGGATCAGGATGGAAAAGTACAGAAAAACAAAAAGCGCGGTGACACCGGCAGCGGTGCTTCCCTTTCCGGCGGTAAACGACAGGCCGTACTTTGTCCTTGCGCCGCGCGGCTCGAACGCGAGGATAAAAAGCGCGATCACGGCCAACGTACATTCAACAAAGGGAAAATATACGCTTTCCAGCGGTGTGGATGTGAAAAGCTCGGCAAAATAGAACCCTGCCGTGATCAGGACGATCAGCGAAAAGAACCCGTAAAACCGTTTGGGGACCGGCCCCTCCCCCTGCACGACCCAGTTGCAGACGACCGCCGCAAAGGCTGGCAGAAGCACGACCACATGGGAAAACAGCGTGACGTTGGGATCGGAACCAAGGCCGAGATACGGCAGGAACAAGAGCAGCGGGACCCCCATTGCGATCGCGCAGAAGATCCAGAACTGTTTTCTATCGCTTTTTGTCCACATACTTCGCTGCCCTCCTTTTCAGCAGGCGCTGCCCGAAGAAGTCCGGCCTTTCCGCTTGGGAACGGCGGCCCCTGCGTGGCTTTTGCACGGTTTCAAAACAAATGTACAAAAAAGGCGCGGGAAATCCCGAAACATCAAAATTTCCCCTGCTTTATAAAGAGTATAACACGGATGGCTTGTGGATTCCACTGTTTTTTTCGCTGCTGCGGAAAATTTTTGCTTTCTCAACAGACCGCCCCGGCCCCCCGCATGCGCGGGGGCCGGGGCGGTTTCCTGTTTCGATAGCGCGGCGTTACAGCTTGTACCGCCGCTGTTTGATATGTTCGCTGATCTCCCGCAGTTCCTCTGGCGAGAGCGTGTCCAGATGTTCGAGCTTGTCCAGAAAATTCATCACGCTTTTCTTGGCCTTGACCTTGTTGAACTCGATGGAATAGCTGACGATGACCGCGGGGATAAACGCGACCACGATGATGCCGTACAGCGCCAGCAGGGCCGTCAGCAGGCGGCCCGTCCCGGTGACGGCCACGATGTCGCCGTAGCCGATCGTCGTGCAGGAAACAAAACAGTACCAAAGGCTGTCCCGGAACGTCGTGATGCCGGGTTCGGCCCGCAGGATCAAACACGCGGAAACAAGATAAAAGACCAGAAAACCGGTAAGCAACTGGTACATGTGGGTGATTTTCATGATGCGGTGAAGCAGGCGCAGACGCGGCAAGTGGGGTCCCTCCCTGTTACAGAATGTAGGAACGCGCGGGGCCGTCCGGCCGGGCGCCCCGCGGTATGACTCTTACTATCGCACAGTTTGGCAAATAAGTCAATGCCTGCCGGGGGCTTGACAAACGATCCCTTTCCGCCATATAATTAACATCGTTAACTTTCTGAGGGGGCCGCTATGGACATGGAATGGACCGAGATGATCCGCTATCAGCAGCAGATCCAGAAGATCATGCGCGCGCTGCTGCCCGCGCACCGGGCCGCGCTGACGGCCAGCGAGTGCGAACTGCTGGCGTACCTGTACCTGCAGCCGGGGCAGAACACGCCGGTGCTGCTCAGCCAGGGCAGCGGCATGAAGAAGGAAGCCGTCAGCCGCTGCCTGAAATCCCTGTACGAGAAAGGCTGCATCCGCAAAGAGCGCCAGCCGCAGGACGAGCGCAGCTACCGGCTGTACATCACCGACGCGGGGCTGGCCGCCCTGAAACAGGGCTACGAGAGCATTTTGCAGCCCTTTTATGATCTGTGGCGCCGCGCGGGCGGCGACTTTGAACGCTTTGTAGACAGCGCGGACAAACTGGCCGCGCACCTGGAGGAAGAACGCGAACATGAAATTTTATGATATGCTGCAGGCGGACTGCGCGGTGCTGAAGCGAAAGATCGCCGCCAGCCGCACGGGCGCGGGCAAGCTGTATTATTGGGCCGGGATGGCGGCGCGGGCCGTGCTGATCGTGGCGTTTGCCATCGTATTCATCAGCCTGCTGTCGGGGGCTTTTGGCGCCGGCAACACCCCCATGGCGGTGGTGCTGTTCTGCATGGTGCTCAGCCTGCGCTTTGTGAACTTTGCCTATTGCATCGGGGATTCGCTGGTGACGCTGGCGGCGGCGCTGGCCATTCTGGTGCTGGCGCCCTGGGCGGCGGCCGCCGCGCCGCCGCTGCTGGTGTTCCCGCTGCATTTTGCGGCGTTTTTTGCGCTGCTGTTCATCACCACCCTGCGGCCGGAGATGGGCAACGGCGGCCTGTACAGCTTTGCGTACATCTACCTGACGGGCAACCCGGCTGTGGGCGAAGCCCTGGGCCGCCGCGCGCTGATGGCCGTGGCGGGCTACCTGCTGTGCGCCGTGATCCTGGTCGTCAAGCACCGCCACCAGCACAAAACCGTGCGCTTTGGGCAGTTCGTGCGGGCGTTCACCCTCACGGACCCGGCGCACCTGTGGCAGCTGCGCATGGCGCTGGGCGTCGCCGTGGCCGTCACGGCCGGGCAGCTTTTGGGGGTCGAGCGGTTCATCTGGGTGGGCTTCGCCTGTTCCTCGCTGCTGTCGGTCTACCCCTACTCTCCCGACACGTCGGAGCGTTTCCGCCAGCGCATCGCCGGGGTGGTGGCCGGGTCGGCGGCGTTTTTCCTGCTCTATACGGTGACGCCGGAATCCTTCCATTCGCTGATGGGCCCCCTGGGCGGCGTCTGCCTGGGCTTTTGCACCGACTACCGCTATAAGACCGCGATGAACTGCCTGGGCGCGCTGATGCTGGCCGCCGGCACCTACGGGCTTTCGGGCGCGGTGGTGCTGCGCGTGTTCGATACGCTGGCCGGGGCGGTGTTCGGGCTGGTGTTCGTGGCGGTGTTCCACCGGCTGGTGGGGGTGCGGTTCCTGCCGCGGCAGGGCGAACCCGACCGTCCGTAAAGCTGCCCGTATTATAAAAGGAAAGGGGGCCGCCCATGACCGGCCGGACCACCGGGGGCCTGACGACGGCCCAGATCAAGCTGCTGGCCGCCGCCGTGATGGTGCTGGACCATCTGCGGCGGTTTTTCGGCGGGCCGCTGTGGCTGACATTGGCGGGCCGCGCGGCGCTGCCGCTGTTTTTGTTCGCGGGGGCCGAAGCCTGCGCCCATACCCATAGCCCGGCCCGCCGCCTGCTGCGGCTGCAGGCCGCGGCGACGGCCACCACCGCGCTGGAACTGGCGCTGATGGCGGTGGTCCCGTCGCAGGTGTCGCTGCTGCCCTACCGGGCGTTCGGCGCGCTGTTCTGCGCGGCGGCCTACAGCCGGGTGTGGGACCTGCTGGTGCAGGCCGTGCAGACCCGCCGCGCGCGCCCGGCGCTGGCCGCCGTGGGGCTGGCCTGCCTGCCGCTGACCGGGGTGCTGGCGGGCGGACTGGCCGGGGCGCTGGACCCCGGCCCCGCCCGCCAGGCGTTGCAGATCGCCGCCCGGCTGCTGCCCAACCTGGCGCTGGCCGAGGGCGGCCCGGCCTTTGTGGTGCTGGGGGTGGGGTTCTACCTGCTGCGGGGCACGCGGGCGGGACAGGCCGCGCTGCTGCTGGCGTTTTCGGCCGCCCTGCTGACGCAGGGGGAGGCGGTGCAGGCGGCCATGGCGTGGGCGGCGCTGCCCATCTGCCTGTATAACGGCCGCCCCGGCCCGGCCCTGCGCCGCGGCTTTTACCTGTTCTACCCGGCCCACCTCGCGGCGTTCTACCTGCTGGCGGCCTTTTTGGAATAGACCGCGTTTGGATGAATCTGCGCAGTAGGGCGAGGGCCTGACCCCTCAGGCCGCTTCGCGGCCAGCTCCCCTACGAGGGGAGCCTTTTTGAGTGGGCAGAAACTTAAAGTAAGTCCCTAAAGGGGCGCCTTTGACGGGCAGTAGAGTAAAGCCTCCCCTTGTAGGGGAGGTGTCTGCCGCAGGCAGACGGAAGGGTCTGGAACTTTCCCGCGGTCTGAAACCTTGCGGGCAATAGAAACCACCACACGGCGGGGGCAAGCCCCCGCCCTACAGAACACCCGTAAATGAGCAGTCATTCCGCAAGCTGTATCACTCACCATTTGCGCCATCGGGCCGCGTACACGCGGCCCCTACATCCTACCGTAACGTGTACAATAAGCATATACCGTTCCCGATAGCCTGTAGGGCGGGGTCTTGACCCCGCCGCAAAACTTCCCGCCGGACACGCCATACCGGGCAAATCCTGCACTTCCCTGCTGTGCGTAGGGGCGGCCTGCAGGCCGCCCGCAGCACGTCCCGTCAGGCAGTACATTTTGGATAAACTTCATGCTTTTTATAAAAACACAGGGGGCCGCCTATACGCGGCCCCCTTTTGTGATAGCCAGAAAAAAGCGGCCCCTCCCCTTGACTTTTACGCGGCGTCATCGTGTAGAATGACAAAAAACACGAAAGGATGACCGAATATGCAGGTAAAAGCGATCCGCTCGGACGCCGTCTATCGAAAAATCATGCAGGCGCCCGCGGAAAAGAAGGACGACATCTATCGTTATGAACTGATGATGCCCTTCAAGAAAAAATGGGACTGCTACGGCGTGCCCATGAAGGCGCCCTCTCCCCATGGATACGATGTTGTGATGGCAAGCGAGATGCTGGGGCATCTCGCGCCGCAAAAAGTGGACGCTTCCCGGAGGGAGGCCATCGAACAGATCGCATCCGATACGCTGTGGGCGGAGTGCCGCCGTGCGGTGCAGCGGTCGCTGGACAGCTTTGCGGCCGCGGGGATCGAAATGCCCGTGCAGGAGTATCTTTTCACGGTCCTGCTGGCGGACCCCGAAAACCCCTATATTTTGTTGAACGAGGGATATTGCGGCGACGGCGGGATCCCCGGCTATCTGTTTGCCTGGCTGGTCCCGGGCCCGCATACGCTCGGCCGCCTGCCTGCGGTGCTGGCCCACGAAACGAACCATACGGTGCGGTTCCAGTTTATCCGATGGCGCAATGATGTCACGCTGGGGGAGATGCTGGTCAATGAAGGGCTGGCGGAGAACTTTGCGACCTGGCTGTATGGGGAGGACCAGGCCGGTCCCTGGGTGATCCGCACCGACGAAAAGACGCTGCATGAATACAGCAAGCCGATCATCCGGGCGGGGCTGCAAGTGCAGGGGTTGGAAAACCTTAACGCCTATTTGTACGGGGACGAAATGGCCAAACTGCAAAACTGCCCGACGGTAGGGCTGCCGTATTGTGCAGGATACGCCTGCGGGTATCATTTGGTGAAGCACTATCTGAAAAAGACCGGGAAAAGCATCATCGAAGCGACCCTGCTGCCCGCCCAGGAGATTTTGGACACCGCGGCGGACTTTTGGCAATGACCGGGGCGAAGGGACAAATTGCGAAAAATACGGGATACGATTCGCGGCTTGTAGGGCGGGGTCTTGACCCCGCCGTGGGGGACTTTCCGCCGGATGTACCATACCGGGCAAACGCTGCACTTCCCTATTGTGCGTAGGGGCGGCCTGCAGGCCGCCCGTGACACGTCCCGGAAGGTATGGTGCAGCCGGGTGGCAGAACCCCTCCGTCTGCCTTCGGCAGACACCTCCCCTGTTTTATGTGGCAGCCGTTCAAAAGGATCCCTTTTTAGGGGAGCTGGCCGCGTAGCGGCCTAAGGGGTTCGGAACCTTCCCACAGTCTGAAACCTTGCGGGCAATAGAAATCACCGTAGGGCGGGGTCTTGACCCCGCCGCAGTGACATCCTGGCAGGTGCAGCACGAGCCGATAATAAAACCCCTCAGTCTGCGCCTGTGGCGCATCCAGCTCCCCTGGGAGGGGAGCCTTTGACGGGTAGTAGAGTAAAGCCTCCCCTTATAGGGGAGGTGTCTGCCGAGGGCAGACGGAAGGGTCTGGAACCTCCCCGCGGCCCGCAGCTTTCCGGGCAATAGAAAACGCCGCAAAACTTCCCGCCGGATGTACCATGCCGGGCAAACTCCGCACTTCCCCACCATGTGTAGAGGCGGCCTGCAGGCCGCCCGGAATGTTCTTGGAAATCACGGGAATCTCCCGCGCTCTTTCGGACAGTCCACTGGACTGTCCGAACCGGCCGGGACGCAGGACGGCCGGACGAGCTGTTCGATTCCCGTATGGTCGCCCCTTTAAAAAGAGCATAAAAAGAAAAACATCCTGTCCCCTTAGAGACAGGATGTTTTGGTGACCCGTGGGAATCTCCCGCGGGCTAACCAACAGTCCACTGGACTGTTGGTTGCGCGCTGCGGCGCGCGCCCTGTACCGGGCCGCGGCACCCGCATCTGGCTGCGCCCCTTGGGCGGGGCTTGCCCTCTGCGGCCGCTGGCCCTGCTCCGGCTCCCTGTTTCCGCCGCAGGCGGCGGTCGCCTGCGCAGCAATTCCTCGTACGGAAGCAATTTTTATGACCCGTGGGGAATCTCCCGCGCTCTTTCGGACAGTCCACTGGACTGTCCGAACCGGCCGGGACGCAGGACGGCCGGACGAGCTGTTCGATTCCCGTATGGTCGCCCCTTTAAAAAGAGCATAAAAAGAAAAACATCCTGTCCCCTTAGAGACAGGATGTTTTGGTGACCCGTACGGGAACCCGGCTCCGTACGAAATTGTTCGGGGTTCTCCC
>SAMEA3387511__coassemble_1699_pt1 | contig 20030 bp, 15 predicted proteins | sample SAMEA3387511__metabat2_low_PE_011 | metagenome-assembled genome bin SAMEA3387511 (sample SAMEA3387511) | Felis catus | biome: Faeces | place: United Kingdom | collected 2012
GCCGTCCACGATCTCAATTCTGAAATTGCGTACATTTTGGTGACCCGTACGGGAATCGAACCCATGTTACAGCCGTGAAAGGGCCGTGTCTTAACCGCTTGACCAACGGGCCTCAGGGAATACAAGATTTCGCTAAAACAGCAAGCAACCCACCGGCCACTATTGCAACCGGTCCCCAAGTATTTTAGCGAAACCTTGTATCGATGGTAGCGGTAACTGGATTTGAACCGGTGACACTTCGGGTATGAACCGAATGCTCTAGCCAACTGAGCTATACCGCCACATGTGCCGCCTATCAAAAGGCGCTCTATTATTATACGAGGGAAAAGCCCTTCTGTCAAGCCCTTTCTGCAAAATTTTTGCGGAAATTTCTGGCATCTCTGTACGAAGCGTGTATATTCTTTTCTTGAAAGAAAAGAAACAAAAGAACTTTTAATAAAAACCCACAGGGGGCATGCCCCCTGTGGGTTTTGGTTAGAGTTTCTTCGGTTCCTTCTTTGCAAAGAAGGAACAAACAGTGCGCCTTACTTGCAGTCGGGCACCAGCAGGGCCTTGCCGCCCATGTAGGGGCGCAGCACTTCGGGGATCGTCACGGTGCCGTCGGCCTGCAGGTGGTTTTCCAGGAAGGCGATCAGCATACGCGGCGGCGCCACGCAGGTGTTGTTCAGCGTGTGGGCCAGGCGGGTCTTGCCGTCCTCGTCCTTGTAGCGGATGTGCAGGCGGCGGGCCTGGGCGTCGCCCAGGTTGGAGCAGCTGCACACCTCGAAATACTTCTGCTGGCGGGGGCTCCACGCCTCGATGTCGCAGCTCTTCACTTTCAGGTCGGCCAGGTCGCCGGAGCAGCACTCCAACTGGCGCACCGGGATCTCCATCGAGCGGAACAGCTCCACCGAGTTGCGCCACAGCTTTTCGTACCAGTTCATGCTGTCCTCCGGCTTGCAGACGACGATCATCTCCTGCTTCTCGAACTGGTGGATGCGGTAGATGCCGCGCTCCTCGATGCCGTGGGCGCCCTTCTCCTTGCGGAAGCAGGGGGAATAGCTGGTCAGCGTGATGGGCAACTGGCTGCCGTCCAGCATCTGGTCGATGAAGCGGCCGATCATCGTATGCTCCGAGGTGCCGATCAGATACAGGTCCTCGCCCTCGATTTTATACATCATGGCGTCCATTTCCGGGAAAGACATGACGCCCTTGACCACGTCGCCGTGCATCATGAAGGGCGGGATCACATAGGTGAAGCCCTTGTCGATCATGAAATCGCGGGCATAGGCCAGCACGGCTTCGTGCAGGCGGGCGATGTCGCCCATCAGGTAGTAGAAGCCGTTGCCCGCCACGCGTCCGGCGGCGTCCAGGTCGATGCCGTGGAAGCTCTCCATGATGTCCACATGGTAGGGGATCGGGAAATCGGGCACGACGGGCTCGCCGAAACGCTGGACTTCCACGTTGTGGCTGTCGTCGGGGCCGATGGGCACGCTGGGGTCGATCATCTGGGGGATCTGGTACATGATCTCCTGGATCTTGGCGGCCAGTTCGCCCTCCTGGGCTTCGAGTTCTTTCAGGCGGTCGGCCTGGGCCGTGACCTGCTTTTTGACTTCCTCGGCTTCAGCGGCCTTGCTGGGGTCCTTTTTGGCCTGGCCCATCAGCATGCCGATCTGCTTGGACAGCTTGTTGCGGTTGGCGCGCAGGTCGCTGGCCTCGCCGATGGCGGCGCGGTAGCGGGCGTCCAGTTCGATGACTTCATCCACCAGGGGCAGTTTGGCGTCCTGGAACTTTTTGCGGATGTTCTCCTTGACGGCGTCGGGATTTTCGCGGACAAAGCGGATGTCTAACATAAATTCCACTCCTATTTACAGATTAACGAAAACGATTTAAGAACCATCGGCGTCGGCGGACATGCGCCGACGGCGCCGATACAGCAGGGAAATTTTGCCCAAAATTGTGTGCGAGGAGCCCCGCGACGAGTGCGCGGTTTTGGGCAAAATTTTGTCGAAGGGGATTCCAAAGAGGGGAAACAGGAGCGTTAGGCGTTAGCCGTGCGCGACTGTTGCCCCTTTTGACTACGCTTCGGGGTCATACTGCCCCAGCAGGCTGACGAATTTTTGCAGCATCTCGTCGCTGTAAAAGTCGATCTTCAAGCTGCCCTTGCCGTCCTTGTATTCCACATGGACTTCGCTGCCGGTGACTTCTTTCAGGGCGGCTTCCACCTCCACGGCGCGCTTGGGGCGGGTGAAGGCGTCGGGCTTGGGGCGCGGGGGCCGGGGCGGTTTGGCCAGCTTTTTGCACAGGGCTTCGGTCTGGCGGACGTTCAGCCCGCGGCCGGTGATCTCCCCGGCGGCCTGGCGGATCAGTTCGGGGCTGGGCAGGCCCAGCAGCACTTTGGCGTGCCCGGCGCTCAGGGTCCCGTCGCTGACCTGGGCGCGCACGTCCTCGGGCAGGCCCAGCAGCCGCAGAGAGTTCGTCACGGCGCTGCGGCTCTTGCCCAGGCGCTTGGCGGCGGTCTCCTGGGTCAGGCCGTATTTTTCAATGAGCTGGCGGCAGCCCTCGGCCACCTCGATGGGGTCCAGGTCCTCCCGCTGCAGGTTTTCGATCAGGGCCAGGGCGGCGGCCTGTTCGTCGGTCACGTCTTTGATGAGGACCGGCACCTCGTCCAGCCCGGCCAGCCGGGCTGCGCGCCAGCGGCGTTCGCCCGCGATGATCAGATACCCGGTGCCGATGCGCTTGGGCCGCACGGCGATGGGCTGCAGCAGGCCGTTCTCGGTGATGCTGGCGGCCAGGTCGGCCAGGGCGTCGTCGTCGAACTTTTTGCGGGGCTGTTCGGGGTCAGGCTCGATCTCCCGCAGGGGCAGGGTGGTCACGCCGCTGTCGTCGGCGGCAGTTTCGGGCAGGTCGGCAAACAGGCTGTCCAGCCCTTTGCCCAGCCCGCCCATTTTGCGTTTGGCCATGATAGCCTCCTTCCTGTTTTTCAAATCCGTCTCGACCGGCGGACATGTGCCGGCGGCCGAGACACCTACAGGGAAATTTAGCCCAAAATTGTGTGCGAGGAGCCCGCGACGAGTGCGCGGTTTTGGGCTGAATTTTGTCGAAGAGGATTCCAAAGAGGGGAAACGCGAGCGTCAGGCATCGCCGTGGGCGAGTGTTTCCCCTTTTGACTTTATCTTTCGTTGTTGTGCAAAAACTCCCGCGCCAGCTCCATGTAGGCTTCGCAGCCTTTGCCGTTGGGCTCGTAGAAGTTGATGGGCATGCCGAAGCTGGGCGCTTCGGACAGGCGCACCGAGCGCGGGATCACGGCCTTGTACACCTTGTCGCCGTAGTATTTTTTCACCTGGGCCACCACCTGCATGGTCAGGTTGAGCCGCCCGGAATACATGGTGAAAAGTACGCCCTCGATGTCGAGGTAGCGGTTGTACTTTTTGCGCACGGTCTTGAGGGTGTTCATCAGTTCGGTCAGGCCCTCCAGCGCGAAGAACTCGCACTGGAGCGGGATCAGCACGGTGTCGCAGGCGCACAGGCCGTTGACGGTGAGCAGGTCCAGCGAGGGCGGGCAGTCGATGAAGATGTAATCGTAGAGCGGCACCACGGGGGCCAGGACGGCGCGCAGGCGCATTTCGCGCCGGGGCACCGCGACCAGTTCCACCGCCGCGCCCGCCAGTTGGGTGTTGGAGGGCAGGAGGTCGGCGTTGTATTCGGTCTTGACGATGGCGCTGCGCACATCGTCATCGTCGATCAGGCAGGTGTACACATCGGCGTCGAGCTTGTTTTTGGCCACGCCATAGCCGGAAGTGGTGTTGCCCTGGGGGTCCAGATCCACGACCAGGACCCGTTTGCCGAGGGCGGCCACGCAGGCGCTCAGGTTGACGGCGGTGGTGGTCTTGCCCACGCCGCCTTTCTGGTTTGCTACCGCAATGACTTTCGCCACGTCGTTTCCCTCCTGTTTTTTTGCAGAATCGGGGCGCAAAAAGCGCCTGCAACCTATTATAGCACAGCTTGGGCCGGTAAAAAAGGGTTTTGGGATAAAATTTGGGCCGGAAACGGGCGCAGAATGTTCCACGTGGAACATTTTAGCATGATTGGCGGAGGGATTTGATGGGCGAGCCGGTGGGGGTAGTGCAGCCGGGAAACAGGACCCCTCAGGCCGCTGCGCGTCCTTGGCCGGGTTGCGGTTGGCGCATCATGCTGCGCGCCTTGGGGCGGTGCTTGCATTCTGCGACCGCTGCCCCTGACTCCGTCTCGCTGCATCCGCCGCAGGCGGCGCTCGACTCCGCAGCCCCTAAGAGGGGAGCCTTTTGGGTGGGCAACCACTTATAAAGCCTTCCCCAAGAGGGCAGCCCTTAACAGGCAGTAGAGTAAAAGCCTCCCCTCCCAGGGGAGGTGGCTGCCGAAGGCAGACGGAGGGGTGGGAACATTCCCACAGCCCGGAACCTTACGGACCACCAGAAACAAACGGCGGGGTCAAGACCCCGCCCTACAGCAACGGGAACGGGTTCGCCGCCGTGCAAAACCGCATTGCCGCTATGAACGCCCGCGGGCGGCATACATGCCGCCCCTACAATCTGGCGAAATGCGCACCATAAAAATATGCTGTTTGCGGCGGTTCGTAGGGCGGGGTCTTGACCCCGCCGCGGGAACATTCCGGCAGGGGTGGCGCGACCGGATAGTAGAACCCCTCAGGCTGCGCCTGCGGCGCATCCAGCTCCCCTAAAAGGGGAGCCTTTTGGGTGGGTAGCAACCTAAAGCCTCCCCTCTAGGGGCTGCGGAGTCGAGCGCCGCCTGCGGCGGATGCAGCGAGACGAAGCAGGGGCAGCGGTCGCAGAATGCAAGCGCCGCTCCAAGGCGCGCAGCATGATGCGGGAACCGCAACCCGTGGGTGGCTGCCGAAGGCAGACGGAGGGGTGGGAACATTCCCACAGCCCGGAACCTTACGGGCCGCCAGAAACAAACGGCGGGGTCAAGACCCCGCCCTACAGCAACGGGAACAGGTTCGCCGTCGTGCAAAACCGCATTGCCGCCATGAACACCCACGGGTGGCACACGCGCGCTGCCTCCTGCCGCCCCGGCGCGCTTATCCCCTGTTTGGCTCCGGCTGCGTTTTTTCCCTTTTTTTTACCGTTTTTTCCTATTCCCAAAAGAACCAGCCGATTTCAAAAAAACCAGACCACAGGTCTTCCCGTGGTCTGGTCTCCCCTCTCCTATATAAATAAGGAAGCGCCCCTCCCCTCTTTACAGCAGTTGCACCGCGAAACTCTCCTCCTCCTCGGCCACGACGTCCGCAGGCGCCGCCGCGTCCGGCATCCCGGCGGCGGGGGCGGGTGCTGTCCCCTGCATCCCCGCCGCGCTCTGCGCCGCCCCGCCCTGCGGCGGGACCGGCATGCCGGGGGCCACCCGCCCGTCGCTGCCCACCGGGATGCGCACGATGTACTCCAGGCACCCGTCTTTTTTGTCGCAGCTCGTGGTGGCCGCGATCCCCTTCTGCGTCATCAGGTCCACCGCGTGCTGCAGTGTGTTCACGAAAAACCGCACGTCCCGCACCATCGGGATGGTCTTGCGGCAGGGGCTTGGCCCTTTGGGCGCGGCCAGCATGCTGTCCACCAGCTTGTCGGCCTGGCGCACGCTCATCTTGTCGCGGGCGATCTTTTCCAGCGCGGCCGTGCGGCGGTTCTCCGGCAGGCGCAGCACCGCGCGGGCGTGGCGCTCGGTCAGGTGGTTGGCCGTACAAAGCTGCTGCTGTTCGGGCGTCAGCGTCAGCAGGCGCAGCTTGTTGGCCAGCGCGGGCTGGCTCAACCCCAGACGCCGGGCGGCTTCGGCCTGGGTGCAGCCCCACAGCCGGATCACCTCTTTGATGCCCCGCGCCGTGTCGAAGGGGTCCAACTGGCTGCGCTGTAAGTTTTCCAGCAGGCCCAGCGCGGCGGATTCGCTGTCGTCGTAGTCCGCCAGGATGGCCGGGATCTTTTCCAGCTTGGCAAGGCGGCAGGCGCGCAGGCGGCGCTCCCCCGCCACAAGCTGGTATTTGCGCAGCCCTACCCGCCGCACGCTGACGGGCTGCAGCAGGCCGTTTTGCAGGATGCTGACGGCCAGGGCGGCGATCTCCGGCTCGTCGAAGGCGGTGCGCGCCTGATAGGGCGACGGCTCGATGCTGTCGATGGGCAGCATCATCACCCGCCCCTGTTTTTGTGTGTCTTTTCTGGACAAAGTGGTTCCCTCCCTGCGGAATTGGTGACAACAAAAAAAGCTATGCTTTTCCTGGTAAAAGCATAGCATAGACAGGGACAAAGGGAAATGAAAATCGTTCGTGCAAAAGGGCGCGGATTCGCGCTGTTACAGCGGTTTTTTTGCGATTTTTCCGCCGTTCCGGGGGTAAACGGTCGGAGTCTGCGATATTTTTTCGCACACGACCAGCGTGCGGGCGCTGCCGTCGGGCAGCGTGAAGGACCGGGTCCCGGCGGCGCGGCCGCCCAGCTTTTTGAGGGCGGCGGTGCTGGCGGACAGTTCTTCGGGCGCGTCGGGGCCTTTGAGCGCGATAAAGACGCCGCCCACCCGCACCAGCGGCAGGCAGTATTCGCACAGCACCGGCAGCGCGGCCACAGCGCGGGCGCAGGCTACGTCGAACTGTTCGCGCCAGACCTTGCGGGCGGCTTCCTCGGCGCGTTCCTTGGCGAACTCCACGCCGGTCAGGCCCAGTTCGGCGCACAGGTATTTGAGGAAGTCCACCCGCTTGCCGGTGGGTTCCATCAGGGTGAGCTGCAGGTCGGGCTTGTAGATCTTGGCGACGACGCCGGGGAAGCCCGCGCCGGTGCCCACGTCCACCAGCCGGCCCGCAACTTCGGGCTGGGCGGCAAAGAGAAGGCTGTCCGCAAAGTGGCGGTCCTCGATGCCTTCGGGGGCGGTGATGGCGGTCAGGTTGACCTTGCGGTTGTAGTCCACCAGCAGCGCGGCGTAGCGGTCCAGCAGGTCCAACTGGGTGGGGGTCAGGTCGATGTTCCACGTGGAACATTTTTGAGCCAGACGTTCTTTGTCGATCATGGGGCGTATTCCTTTCATTGTGGCGGCGTACACGCCGCCCCTGCATCGGATGGGAGACTTTGAGACTGTTCGGGTTGTTCTGCCTGGCGGGAGGTAGAACCCCTCAGTCTGCGCCTGCGGCGCAGCCAGCTCCCCTGGTAGGGGAGCCTTTAACGGGCAGTAGAGGAAAAGCCTCCCCTTTCAGGGGAGGTGTCTGCGAAGCAGACGGAAGGGTCTTGCTATCCGGTGCGCAGCAGGTTCCCGCGGCGGGGTCAAGACCCCGCCCTACAAACCGTCGGAAACGTTCCGTTTCGTTTTTTACGTTACGGCAGGTCGTAGGGGCGGCCTGTAGGCCGCCCGTGGGGCATTCATAATGGCGATACGGTTTTGCAAATCAGCGACCTGTTCCCGGTCACACTGTAGGGCGGGGTCTTGACCCCGCCGTAAGCGCGTCCCGGAAAGTAGAACGCAGCTCCTCTGAAAGGGGAGCCTTTAACGGGCAGTAGAGTAAAGCCTCCCCTTTCAGGGGAGGTGTCTGCGAAGCAGACGGAAGGGTCTTGCTATCCGGTGCGCGGCAGGTCCCCGCGGCGGGGTCTTGACCCCGCCGTAAGCGTGTCCCGGAAAGTAGAACGCAGCTCCCCTGAAGGGGGAGCCTTTAACGGGCAGTAGAGGAAAAGCCTCCCCTTTCAGGGGAGGTGTCTGCGAAGCAGACGGAAGGGTCTTGTACGTTCCGGCAGCCCGGAACTTTCCGGGCCAAGAAAAACAAATCTCCGGCTTCACTCCCCCGCCTTACGTTTCAGCAGCGCCAGACTCAACTGCGCAATGTCGCTGGGCGAAACGCCGGGGATGCGCCCGGCCTGGGCCAGCGTGCGGGGCCGGATGCGCCGCAGCTTTTCGCGCGCTTCCAGCGTCATCGTCTCGATGGGGTCGTAGTCGAAATCTTCGGGGATGGCCACCCGCTCGTGCCGCTGGATGTCCCGGATGACCCGCTCCTCGCGCGCGATGTAGCCCGCGTAGCGGATCTCGGTCTCGATGCGCTGGGCCATGGCGGGCGTTACGCCCTCCCCCCAGCCGATGACTTTCGACAGACGCTCGTAGGTCACGGCGGGGCGGCGCAGCAGTTCCAGCGCGGTGCCGCCGCTCTCGCCCAGGGCGGCGCCGTCGGGCGTGACGGCCCGCAGGTCGGCCAGCTTGACGCGGGTGCGCCCCAGCCGGTCCAGTTCGGCCTGCTTCAGATCCCGGTCCCGGCAAAAGACCGCCCAGCGCGCGTCGTCCACCAGCCCGTATTCCCGACCGATGGGCGTCAGCCGCTCGTCGGCGTTGTCCTGCCGCAGGCTCAGGCGGTATTCGCTGCGGCTGGTCATCATGCGGTAGGGGTCCAGCACGCCCTTCGTCACCAGGTCGTCCACCAGCGTGCCCAGATAACTGGTGTGGCGCGCCAGCACCAGTTCGCTTTTGCCCAGCGCGTGGCGCGCGGCATTCAGCCCGGCCAGCAGGCCCTGGGCGGCGGCTTCCTCGTAGCCGGACGTGCCGTTGAACTGCCCCGCGCCGTACACGCCCGCCGCCACCTTGCTTTCCAGCGTGGGCTTGAGGGTCGTGGGGTCCACACAGTCGTATTCGATGGCGTAGGCCGGGCGCATGATCTCCAGATGTTCAAAGCCTTTGATCGTGCGGTACATGGCGTTCTGCACGGCCTCCGGCAGACTGGAGGAAAGCCCCTGCAGGTACATTTCCTCGGTGTCCTCGCCGCAGGGCTCCACGAATACCGGGTGGCGATCCTTCTCTTTGAAGCGCACGACCTTGTCCTCGATGGAGGGGCAGTACCGCGGCCCCACGCCCTGGATGTCGCCGCCGTACAGCGGCGAGCGGTCCAGATTGTCCAGGATGACCCTGTGGGTATCGGGGTTGGTGTAGGCGATGTAGCAGTCCACCTTGTTGTGCATCGGCGTGCGGGTCAGGAAGCTGAAGGGCTGCAACAGTTCGTCGGGGTCGCCGGGCTGACATTCCAGCTGCGAAAAGTCGATGCTGCGCCGGTGGACGCGGGCGGGGGTGCCGGTCTTGAAGCGCCGCAGCGTGAAGCCCTGTTCCACCAGAGAGCGGGTCAGCGCGGTGGCGGCGTGGGTGCCGTCGGGGCCGCCGTCGTAGTGGGCCTCCCCCACAAAGATGCGCCCGCCCAGCGTGGTGCCGGTGGCGATGACCGCCGCCCGGCAGCCGTAGTACCCGCCCAGCGCCGTCACGACGCCCGCGACCGCGCCGTTCTGGATGTCCAGCCGCACGACCTCGGCCTGGTGGATGTCCAGGTTGGGGGTCTGTTCCAGCGCGTGCTTCATCCAGATGTGGTAGCGTTTGCGGTCGGTCTGCACGCGCAGACTGTGTACGGCGGGGCCTTTGCCGCGGTTGAGCATCCGGCTTTGCAGAAAGGTGGCGTCGGCGGCCAGGCCCATCAGCCCGCCGAGGGCGTCCACCTCCCGCACCAGATGCCCCTTGGCGGTGCCGCCGATGGAGGGGTTGCAGGGCATATTGCCGATAAAATCCAGCGTGAGGGTGAACACGGCGGTCTTGGCGCCCAGCACGGCGGCCGTATGGGCGGCCTCGATGCCGGCGTGGCCCGCGCCGATCACGATCACGTCATAATTGCCTAAAATATCCATGATGAGTCCTTATCAATAGAGAATAGAAAAGAAAGCCGCCGGTGAGGATCAGGTCCGCGGCGGGGTCCCGCCCGCGTTTTTGCATCTTTTTGCGGGGATCAATGCCCGCCCGGCAGGATGCCGCGGGTGTCCACCACATGGCGGCGGGGATGGGCGGGGTCGTAGCAGACGGGCAGGGTTTCCCGCCCGTCCAGATAAGGCCGGGGGTCGAACCAACAGCTTTCGCTGTTCCAGGTGTATTCCCTGCCGGTGTCCGGGTCACGCCAGATGCACTGGATCACCCAGGGGTGCCGCCCGTTGACGGAGAAGCGGCGGTCGCGGCCCACCCAGGCAATGTCGGCCTGGACCCGCGCGCCGGAATCCAGCAGCCGGGCGATGGTCCTGCGGCGGCGGACAGTGTGCAGGATAAAGGCCGCGCCCGGCACGGCCATCACCGCGCCGACACCGCCGAACGCCAGCGCGACCGGCAGCGGCGCGGCGCCGGTCGCCGCGAACATCCCGGCCACCGCGCCGAACACGATGCCGATGAACAGAAAGATCATGCCGCACAGGGACAATACGCGGTCCATATAAGCCCCCTTATTTTCCTACGCAGAACGTTTCAAACACTTCGTCGATGGTCGCGTCCGTCGCGTCCTCGCCGGTCAGGTCGCAGAGGGCCTGTAGGGCGTCGGTCAGGCAGACGGCCACCGCATCCAGCCCGAACCCGCCGGAAACCGCCCGCAGCGCCTCGTCCAGCGCGTCGCGCGCGCGGGTGGCGGCGGCCAACTGGCGGGCGCTGCATAGCTGCGCCGCGCCGGGGTCCAACTGCGCCGTGCCCAAAAGGTCGGCCACGGCGGCGGTCAGCGGGGCCAGGGCGCTCTCCTCTTTTGCACAGATCGAAATGACCTGTCTAAAATACGGCTGCAAGGCGGCGCGGGCGGCGTCGGTGGACGAGGCCAGGTCCTGCTTGTTGAGCACAGCCAGCGCCGGGCGGCCCTGGCAGCGGCGGGCGATGTCCAGGTCGGATTCGTCCAGCGGGCGGGCGGCGTCGAACACGGCCAGCACCAGCCCGGCTTCGTCCAGCTTTTTCCAACTGCGGCGGATGCCCTCGGCTTCGATGGCGTCGCCGTCCTCCCCCACTTCCCGCACGCCGGCGGTGTCGAACAGGTTCAGGCGGATCTCGCCCAGTTGGACGGCCTGCTCCACGATGTCCCGCGTGGTGCCCGCCACCGGCGTGACGATGGCGCGGTCGAACCCGGCCAGCAGGTTCAGCAGGGTGCTTTTGCCCACGTTGGGGCGGCCCAGCAGCACGCAGTCCACGCCGTGGCGCAGCACAGCGCCCGCGCCGTACCCGGCGATCAGGCTGTCCAGTTCGGCCTTTTGGGCCGTGAGGGCTTCGGCCAGCGCGGCGTCGGAGAGTTCGGGCACGTCCTCCTCCGGGTAATCGACCCAGGCGGTCAGGTGGGCGTTCAGGCTTTGCAGGGCGGTCTGGATGCCGCCGATGCGTTTGGCCAGGCGTCCGTCCAGGGCGGTCTTGGCCAGCGCGGCGCCCTGGCGGCCGTTGGCGGCGATGACTTCCATGACGGCCTCGGCTTGGGTCAGGCTCATGCGGCCGTGTTCCAGGGCGCGGCGGGTGAATTCGCCCGGCCCGGCGGGGGCGGCCCCGGCCAGCAGCAGGGCTTCCAGCAGACCGTCGGCCATGGCGGTGCCGCCGTGGACCGAAAGCTCGATCACGTCCTCGCCGGTGTAGGAGTGGGGCGCGCGGAAGAACAGGGCCACGGTCTCGTCCATTTCAGTGCCGCGCAGGATGTAGTGGCCCAGCATGGCGGTGTAGCCTTTGGCGGCGGCCACGGTGCGCCCGGCGCGCAGGGGTGCGAACACCTTTTCCACAATGGGATAGGCGTCGGGGCCGGATACCCGCACCACGGCGATGCCGCCCTCCCCCGGCGGGGTGGCCAGGGCGCAGATGGTCTGTTGTGAACGATCCATAGGGACGCTCCTTTGTTTAGAATTTCTTTGCGCCGCTTTCTTTGTAAAGAAAGCGGCAAAACCGTAATAAAGATAAAAGATAATAGATAAAAGATAATAAATGTGGTGGATCGCGGGCCTGCGGCCCGCTCAAAAGGTGGAGGGGGCGCGGTGATCCCCACATGGCGCCAGGGCAACTTTATCTTGCTGTAAACGCCCGGTGTTGCCGCCGTGTTTCCATACCCCGTAGGGCGGGAACGATATGGTTTGCTTTTGACGTTGCGGTGGGACGTAGGGGCCGCATGTATGCGGCCCGGCGGCAGTGATGATTGCCGCGCGGTCTTGTGGGATGACAAGGTGTTTTTGGGTGTTGTAGGGCGGGGTCTTGACCCCGCCGTGCGGCGTTTTCGTTGCCCGTAAGGTTCCGGGTAACCGGAATGTGCAAAACCCTTCCGTCTGCCTTCGGCAGCCACCTCCCCTAAAAGGGGAGGCTTTACTCTACTCCTTAAAGGTTTCCCTTCTAGGGGGACTGTTGTCCAAACGCTCCCCTTCCAGGGGAGCTGGCCGCGAAGCGGCCTGAGGGGTTCTACTCTCCGGCCGCGCAACACCTTCCGGAACGCTTCCCCTGTGGGAACGATATGGTTTGCTTTTGACGCTGCGGCGGGACGTAGGGGCCGCATGTATGCGGCCCGGCGGCAGTGATGATTGCCGCGCGGTCTTGTGGGATGACAAGGTGTTTTTGGGTGTTGTAGGGCGGGGTCTTGACCCCGCCGTGCGGCGTTTTCGTTGCCCGTAAGGTTCCGGGTAACCGGAATGTGCAAAACCCTTCCGTCTGCCTTCGGCAGCCACCTCCCCTAAAAGGGGAGGCTTTACTCTACTCCTTAAAGGTTTCCCTTCTAGGGGGACTGTCGTCCAAACGCTCCCCTTCAGGGGCGGTAGAATCGAGCGCCGCCTGCGGCGGATGTGGTAAGGCGAACGGTCTTTCCCGGCATCATAATCGCCTTTTCGGCGATTAACCACAGAGGTTCGCCCTTCGCTTATCGCTCCGGTCGTTGCCGCTTCGCGGCAAGGCCGCGGTCGCAGAATGCAAGCGCCGCTCCAAGGCGCGCAGCATGATGCGCCAACCGCAACCCGGCCAGGGCCGCGCAGCGGCCTGAGGGGTTCTACTCTCCCGCCGCGCAGCACCTTCCGGGATGTTTCTACGGCGCGGCCTGCATCCGATTCGGGTCTCCCCTTTCTGCAAAGCTGGATATATGGATCCGATAAAACGGACTTCTTCCCGGCGGAAGCTTTATAAATCCGAACCACAATGATATAATGGATACGAAGGAAATATAAAGAAAAAGAACACTGAAAAATAAGAATACAAAAAGCGTTTGTAGAAAGGGAATGAAATAGTCATTATGAAAGACAAAATAGCGCAGATTATTATGTGGCTTATAATTGGCTGGCTTGCCTGGACGATTTTTACAGGCGGCCTTTCGTTCCTGGCCGATGTGAGCGAAGCGGTTTCCGATGCTATAAACAGCGTCAGCTTCTAAGGAACATCAAAGGCACACGCACCCGATACATAGCGTTTGGAATTTTATATCCCGATTCCCAATCGCGCCCCTGCGGGGGCGCGATTTTGGTTGCAAAGGAAATAATTTCTATCCCCGCCCCCGTGCGGGGAGCGACGGAGAACATGCAGACGCTGCAGATCGCTCAGCAATTTCTATCCACGCTCCCCATGTGGGGAGCGGCACAAAAGTAAATACTTTGAAAGTATGAACTCGTATTTCTATCCCCGCCCCCACAGGGAGCGCCCCGTATTTTTAGCGGGCCGCAGGCCCGCGCTCCACCTTATTTCTTATCTATTATCTCTTATTTTTTATCTTATCCCTCGTCCTCCCCGGTCAGCAGCTTCTGCCGTAACCGCGCCGCCGGGGGCTGGCCCGGCGCGCTGCCCGCGCCCAGCGTGCCGAAGGTCGCGCCGCTGCCAAAGGCCCCGCCGCAATACCGCGTCGCCGCGCCGTCGTGCCCCATGCTCATCGTGATCAGCAGGGCGTCCGGCCGCGCGTCGTGGACCTCCGCCGTCGCCAGCAGCAGCCGGGCCGCGTCGGCGCGGCTGTGGGGCATCACCGCCAGCTTGGCGATGTCCGCCCCCGCGTCCAGCATCCCGTGCAGGGCTTCGGTCATGGCGTGGGTGTCCGGCGTGCCGTCAAAGTGGTGCTCGCTGAACAACGCCGCCGCCCCGGCCCGCCGCGCCGCGTCCCGCAGGGCGCGCGCCGCACCGGGGGTGCGCCACTCGATGTCCAGCGCGTCCACACCGCCCTGCGCCAGCAGCGCCAGCCCCGCGTCCCGGTAGTCGCTGGGGTCCAGCGCGGCTTCGCCCCCCTCGCGCGCGGTGCGCACCGTCACGATCAGCGGCTTGCGGAGCAACTGCCGCGCCATCGCCAGCGCCGGAAGCCAGTCCCCCTCGCGCAGCGGGTCCAGCCGCAGTTCCGCCAGGTCCGCTTCGGGGGCGGCCTGCACGGCGCGGGCGGCGCTTTCCAGTTCGGACAGACTGCGGGCGAACAGCGGCACGATGACGCAGGGCTTCTGCGGGTCCAGATACAGCATGGGAACCTCCTTTGGCGTACAGTCGGTATTTTGTGTTATTGTACCACAATTTGAAAAAACTGTAAATTCGACGCCAAATTTCCCGCTGTCCGCTTGCGGCGCGCCGCCCGGCGCAGTATTATACTATAGTAGGAGGCAGATGCACCATGCAAAACTTTTCGATGCCGCAAAGCGCCGCTCTTCTGCTGGAAGGCGGCTCGCTGCGCGGCCTGTACACGGCGGGCGCGCTGGACGCCCTGATGGAAGCCGATCTCTACTTCCCCGCGGTGGCCGGGGTCAGCGCGGGGGCGCTCAACGCCGTCAACTATGTGGCCCGCCAGCCGGGCCGGGCGGCCAGTATCAACCTGCGCTACCGCCACGACCCCCGCTACTTCGGCCCCAAGGCGGCTTTCAACGGGGGCAGCCTGTTCGGGCTGCGGTTCATGCTCTATGACCTGCCCAAAGAGATCCCCTTCGATACCGAAACGTTCCAGAACAGCCCCCAGCGGATGGTGGCCGTGGCGACCAGCGTGCGCACCGGTAAACCCGCCTATTTCGAGAAGGGCAAGACCGATTTTGACTTTCTGGAAGCCTGCCGCGCTTCGGCCAGCCTGCCGCTGGTCTCCACGCCGGTGCGGCTGGCGGGCGAACCGTATCTGGACGGCGGCTGCGCCTGCCCCATCCCGCTGCAGTGGGCGCAGGACGAAGGCTTTGAGAAGATCGTCATCATCACCACGCGGGATAAGAGTTTCCGCAAAACGCTGCCCGGCCAGCGGATGATCAACCTGTACGACGATTTCTACGGCGACCGGCCGCTGTTCCTGGCGGCGATGCTGACGCAGGAAGTGCGCTACAACGCGCTGATGGACCAGATCGACGCGCTGGAAGCCGCGGGCAAGGTGTTCGTGCTGCGCCCGGCGGAACCCATCGAGATCGGCCGCTTTGAGGGCGACACCGAAAAGCTGCTGAACGTCTACAACCGCGGCCGCCGCGAAATGCGCGAAAACCTCGCCGCCCTGCGCGCCTATCTGGAAGCGTGACCCTGTTTCTATTTATATTATTTATATAAAGGTATAGCAAAAGAGACACCCGGCCGGGTGTCTCTTTTTGTATAGGAAAGGCAAAACAAAAGCCGCCGGGCTTCCTGTGCAGGAAGCCCGGCGGCTTGTATCCGGCTGGCTGGGAAAACGGGGTCAATCCGCTTCCGGTTCGGGGCTGGACGCGGGCACAGAAGCCGATCCGCTTTCGGCGGGCGGGGTCTGGCTTTCGCCGGGCGCATCCAGCCATTCGATCGTGTAGTTTTGCCCTGTAAGGGTGTTGATGTTCGTGATGTAGTCGGTCAGCAGCGCCTGCGCCTGCTGCCGTGCGGCCAGCAGCAGATTTTGGTCTGCCCGCGCGGCCGCTTCCATCTCCTCCTGGGCGTGGGCGAAGGCTTCGCTCTGGTCTGCCGCGCTTACTTTGGCGGAATCTTCGGCCACGACGTAAGAATCTTCCGTCAGGGTCGTTTCGTCCACATCGCAGCTCAGTACGGTGGCCTGGGGCAGCGTGATCTTTACGGTGTTGCCCTCCACCTGGATGGAAACATCCGCCATGTTCAGCCCGATCTGTACAATGCCGTCGTATTCGATCCAGAATTTTTGATCTTTGCTCCAGAAAAGGAACTTCTCCGCATCCTCTTTATAGACTTTGGCTACGTTGTGATAGTAGCAGTCCATGACGGAAAGTTCGCAGATGGCCCGCATCTGTGCTTCTTCGGGAACGATCGCCGGCGGTTCCTCCTCCGGCTGGCAGCCGGTGCAGGCCAATGCCAGAAGGGCGGCCAGCGTAAGGGAAATCAGCTTTTTCATCACAGGTCGCCTCCTTTACATCGTCTGGAACGCCAGCGTATAGCCGAGTTCGCTCTGCTCCAGCAGCGGCCGGGTCAGCGCGGTGATGACGTTCTCGGCGTTTTCCGTGGCCAGGCGAAGCAGGTCGTCTTCTTTTTCACTTTCCTGCCAGGCGTCCTGATTGCACAGCGTGAACGCCTGGGCCGAAACGGTAGAGGTCTCGGCCTTTTTGTTTACAAAAATGTAGTCCAGCGAACCCGGGTCCACCGTCACGTCGGTGATGCCGACTTCCGGCAGCGTGACGAGGATGGTATTATTGTCCGTATCCAGCGTGGCCGTGCAGTCCTGAAAGTCGATACCTGCCTTTACCGTGGCTTCATAGGCCACATAGTAGTCCACTTTTTCGGGGTCCTTTTCGTTCATGACCGTTACGATGCCGTTGTACGTCGTGGTGTAGGTGGATAACTCGCTGGTCTGGATGATTTTTTCCAGCGTGGAGATGGTAATGACTTCGGGGTCCGGTTCCTCCTGACGGGGGCGCAGGACAAAGGCACCCGCCGCCAGCAGACCGGCGGCTACCACGGCGCCGCCGACCACCAATGCCTTGACGGGGGCGCGCCTCTCTTTTTCTTTGGTTTTCATAGTTCCTCCTTGTTATGTGATCCGGGATCGCTCCCGCAAAGGGCGTGCAAATTTCGCGCAGACCCCGGACCGCCGCAAACATCCGATTCCTATATTCTTTATTATACTGTGTGGCAGAACTTGCTTCAATAGAGAAGAAAAAGAAAAACGCCCCGATCCGACAAAAAGCGGGCGTCCCCATAGAGAGCGCCTGGGCAGCAAAACAGGGAGCCTTCCAGATCGGAAGGCTCCCCGCGGGAAATGCCGGGACGCGGGGCGGCTCCCCTGCCCCGGCGTTTTTATTTGGCAAGTTCGGCTTCGATCAGACGGACCGCCAGCGTAAAGGCATCGATCCGCCGTTTGGCCAGCGTGATCTGGGATCTGTAGCGTTGGGGATTCTCTTTGCCCTCCAGCGTTTTGACAGTTTCCCGCAGCTTGTGCAGCGTCGAGTCGATCTGGCGCTTGGCTTCCAGCAGTTGTTCTTCGGTGTATTCCATGGCGGTCTCCTTTGGTGGGGTCATGAGCGGTAAAGCGGGGTTGTGGTCCACTGGCGCTCTACCTCGCGCAGCAGGTCCTCCGGCGTGGCGTAGCGGTCCAGCGGTCCCAGACGCAGCCAGCCGTCGGGCGGCGTGTCTTTCCGGCAGACGATCAGGCTGTCCCAGTGGGGCGCCACGGCGCGGATCGCTTCAACGCTCTGCCAGAGGGCGTCCAACTGGGATGCCGGGTCAAACGGTTTCGGCAGTTCGAGGGAAAGCTGCTGCTGTTCAAAGGGCAGTTCCAACTGCTGTTCCATAGACAGGCGGAAGGCTTCTTCCTGCGGCATAGTGCAGAGTTGGTAGCTTTCCAGTTCCAGCCGGACCGCGGCGTCGGGGCCCCACAGTTCTTTCAGCGGCGGGGCCAGCCGCTGGCGCAGGGTGTCGGCCAGCAGGTCCACGGGCAGGTCGTCCTGGATCACCTGCCAGCGGCCCCGAAGGAACATCAGTTCCAGCGTAAAGGGCGGGAGGGTCGAGGGCGCTTTGGGCCGGATGGTCAGCCGGAAAATGCGCCAGCCGCGCTTGCGGAACAGCCCGCCAACATCGCAGGGGCAGCCGTGGACCTTATTTATATAACGCCGGGCTGCCGTCAGGGCCTGCCGATAGCATACGAGCAGGTACAGAGCAAGGACAAGCAGGAAAAGGATAATTCCGACCAGCGATCGGGTGCGGGTTCGTTCGATGCTGTACGCGCTTGTGCGCTGCATTCTGAGGTCAAAGTTGTCGGGACGCAGGGGGCGGTCCTCGTCTTTGACGCGGCGGCCCAGTTCCAGCAGTGCGCCGGGGGTGAAGTCCTCTTTGGGTGTGGCGACGGCGTCCGTAAACTGTTCGGTGGGCGATTCAAGATCCCCGGCGGCAACGTCCCCATCGGGGCCTTCCATCACCCAGGGCACCACGGCGGCAAGTTCCTCCTCGGTGCAGTCCACCCGGCGGAAGGTCATGGGCAGCGCCTCCCCCGTGGGCAGGGTCTCCTCCTCATCATTCCGGTAGGCGTCCAGGGTAAAAGACCTGGGCGGGTGGTAGTCCACACTTCCCGACCAAAGCGATTCAATGGGGGCGTCATCCCCCTGCGGTAGCGGCGTACCGCCCGCCACATAGGTATAAAAGTGGGCATGGTCCATGTAATCCAACGAAAGGACCACCGATTGCACGGTACCGTTCTGGTCCATTTCGCCGTACAGATCGCGGGAAGAACCGTCGGTGATAAAGCACAGAGTCCCCCGCGTCGTTGATCCAGAGGGAATCGGGGTACTGGTCGGGGCCGTCGTACTCGTTCAGGACGCAGCATCCGCTCAGCAGCGCCAGCAGCGCGGCGCACAGCAGTGCCCACAGGGGGCGTAAAAAGGAACGGCGTGAACGCATGGCACTCCCCTGCCTTTCCACGGGCGCGGCGGCCCGCTCTCAAAATGAACGTGCGGACGCTTCTCTTTTTAGTGTACAGGGCCGCGCGCCGCCGCGCAAGGGCAAACCTGCCCAAAACAGAGCGTCCCTCGTTGGGCAATTTGCCGGGAAAAGACAGGAAGGCCCCCGGCGGGAGGCTGCTGCCGCCTGCCGGGGGCTGCGGGGAGACCGCTTCAGACGGTCCCTGCCAGACAATCGCGCATAAAATCCGTCACCGCGTTGGTGTAGGCGGGGGTGTCCACATAGTAGCTCACGGCGTGGCCCGCGCCAGGCACTGTCAAAAGCCGCTTGGGACTGGCGCAGGCTTCGTAGTTTTCCCGGGTCATAGCGCAGGGCACAAAGGTGTCGGCTTCGCCGTGGATGAACAGGATGGGAATGTGGGTGTGAGCCACGGCCCGGCGGCAGTCGGCGGCTTCGGGGTCAAAGTGGCCGAACAGCCGGGTGCCCAGCCGCCCGATGGCATATACCGGCTTGACCGGCAGATGCGGCAGGTATTGGGGCAGGCAAAGGCGGGCGATCTCGCCGGGGCTGGTGTAGCCGCAGTCCGCCACGATGCCCCGCACGTTTCCGGGCAGGGCCAGACAACTGGCCAGCAGCACGGTGGACGCCCCCATGGATACGCCCACCAGGAACAGCGGCGTTTCGGGGCCGAAGCGCCGGGCCGCCCACCACGCCCAGTCGCGGCAGTCGCAGCGTTCTTTTACGCCCATGGTGATGGTGTGCCCGCCGCTGGCGCCGTGGGCGCGCTGGTCCGGCAGCAGTACGTTGTAGCCAAGCTGCTTGCACAGGGTGTACCCGCCCATGCCGTCCCGGCGGGCGAACCCCTTGTACCCGTGAAAGATCAGTACCAGCGGCGCGCCGTCGGCGTGGTGGTAGTACCGCCCGGCCAGCGGTACGCCGTCGTCGGCCTTGATTTCGACGGTCTCAAAAGGCGCGGCAGCCAGCGCGGCGGCGTCCCGGCGCAGTTCCTCGCCGTAGGGCAGAGTCTTGACCATTTCTTCGGGGGCGAGTTCCTCGGGCTGGGCGGTGTGGTAGAACCATCCCCGGTAGATGCCGTAGGCCGCCGATACGACCGCCGCCGTCCCCGCCGCGCCCGCAGCGATCAGATGACGTTTTTTCATAGTAAAGTACCTCGTGTGGCCTGACAAAAAGGCCCTACGACCCAGTATAGCAAAATTTGGCGAAGGGTGCAATCTTGCCGCGCGGTGTGCCCGGCGGAAAATTTTTTGCGCAACCGCAAGAAAAGCATTTGCATTTTCCCGCGGGATTTGCTATACTATATAAGTTCCCGATGACCGGGAACGTAAATCATGTGCGGTCGTAGCTCAGCTGGATAGAGCGTTGGACTCCGACTCCAAAGGCCAGAGGTTCGAATCCCCCCGGCCGCACCAGGAGCAGCACCCTTGCGGGTGCTGCTCTTTTTTATTGGCGCCGAATAGGCAAGATAAAAACCCCCAGTTCAACTGGGGGTC
>SAMEA3387511__coassemble_1745_pt1 | contig 18777 bp, 22 predicted proteins | sample SAMEA3387511__metabat2_low_PE_011 | metagenome-assembled genome bin SAMEA3387511 (sample SAMEA3387511) | Felis catus | biome: Faeces | place: United Kingdom | collected 2012
TCTGCACCTTGTCGATGGGGGCGGTGGTGTAATCCTCATAGGACAGCGTGCCGGAGTAGTAACCCACCTGTGGCTGCGCAAAGGTCCAGATCTCGCCGTCCGCCGTCGCCAGCAGCTGGCCGGACAGGTCCAGCGCCGTCCATTCCTCCCCCTCACTCGGCCCGATGCCGGACCGGGCGTGCCCGGTATACCACGCAAATTCCAACAGGCCCGCCGGGGTCATGCGGGCAAAGCGACACAGGGCCTGTGCAGCCCACTGGATGATCTGCCGCCCGGTGATGTTGTCAGCATAAAACGCCGGTACGCTGTACCCGGTGTTGATCTGTGCTTCCAGGTTGCCCGGCACGATCTCCACGCCGCACTCCGCGCAGACGGCCTGCACCAGCGCCTTGACCGTCATGGGGAAGGCCCCCTGCTGCTCCCGCAGCCAGGGCGAAAGGTCCTTGTCCAGCAGCGTCATACGGTCGTAGGCCGTCACCTTGAGGACGTTGGCGCTGGCCTTCACCGGCTTCTCGGCCAGAAACACGCCCACAGACGCCTGCGCGCGGCTCTCTGCGTCTATGCGCACCAGCGTGATCTCGGTGCCCTGGGTGATGGTCAGGCCGTTCTGCGGGGCCCACAGTTCGATCTCGGCGCAGGCCGCGCAGGCGGCCCCCGGGCAGAGGTCGGTTTCGTCGTTGACCTGCTCGGTGAGCTGCACGCTGCGGATGACGCTGCTGTCCAGCGCGGTGCCGTCCGGCAGCGTGATCTTATGCAGGAACATCGGCTCACCCCCTTAACACTGAATGATGTTGAATTTGTAGTTGCGCCACTCGCCGGTGATCTTGCTCTTCCAGGCGGCGCTGAACTGGGAGCGATAGGCGGTGCAGGTCTCGGTGGCGTCGCTGTCCCCGAACTTCGGGTGCGTGAAGGTGAACTCCGCCTTGCCCGCAAACAGGCTTTCCATGTAGGCCAGTTCGGCGTCGGTCAAGTGGGCGTATTCAAACCCCCAGGTCCCCACGCCCTGACGCACCATGATGCGGTGCATCACGCCATCCTCGGTACGGCCGCTGTCGCTGGCGTCCAGGTCGGAAAAGGAAAAACTGGCGTCGGTGTCCGGGGCCAGCATGGGCTGGCCGTCGATCTGGTAGCAGTCCGTTTTCGCTCTGGCCATTATGCCCTCCCTGTGATGATTGATTGCTTGCTGTTGTACCGGGCCACCGCCTGGCCGATCACGGCGTCCCCGATGTGGATGCCGTACACGGCTTCCAGGATCTGCCGCAGCACGGCGATGACCTGTTCCAGTGCGGCCAGGTTGCCGTCCTGGTAGTCCTGCATGACAGCAGCCACCGCCTGCTGGATGGTAGCCAGCGGCGCTTCCACGTTGGTGCCGTGGCTCTGGTCGCCCAACACGGCCATAAACTCCCGGTTGGGCGGGATGACCGCGCCCTGGGCCAAATACGGGATCTGCGGGGCGGTGATGGTGCCGAAATTGAAGCCCAGCGTGCTGCCGCCGATACCCGGCACCCAGTCGGGCACCGTAAAGGACAGGGTGTTCAGCATACTGCCGACACGGTTCAGCGCGTTCACAATGGCCTGGATCATCCCGTTGATGAATCCAATGATGCCGTTAATCGCGTTTTTAATGGTGCCGGTGATCCGCTCCCAAACGACCGTCACGGTGCTGGAGATTGCATCCCACGCCGCGTCCCAATCCCCACGGAATACCGCGGACAGGAAATCCAGAAAACCCTTAAAAGTCAGAATGGCTGCGTCGATCATATCGGAAATGAACCCGATTACGTTTTCGACTACTCCGGCGACGGAGTTGAATACATCCGTGAATATGGGACCGAAGGTGGCGACCAGCCAGTTGATGACCGGGGCCAGAACATTATTCCAGAGATCCAGCGCAGCCGTCCCCATTGCTGCAAACATAGCTACCACATCATCCCACAGCTTTTTCAGGTGCTCGTTCCACAGCTTTTGCACCAGCGCGATCAGGTTCGCAACGATGGGTTCGATGATGGTATAGTATATCGTGCTAAAAATGGCTTCCACGTTTCGGAATGCAGCAATCACGCCATCCATCAAAGGCTGTCCGTATTCATTCCATGCCTTAGCTATACCGTCCATCATGCCCTGCCAAATCAACAGTACCGTGTCCAATGCAGGACGCAGTAACTTGTTGATGGCATCTGTAACGATGCCACAGGCCCATACAAAGAAATCGGCAAACACCTGAATGGCAGTGGAGATCACGCCGCCCACGATGGGCGCAAATGCCTGGGAAAAGGCGTTGATGATCCCCGGTGCCCAGGTGCCAACCAGATACCCCAGCAACGGTTGCAGTGCGTTGGTCCACAGGCCGCTGGCGGCCGCCTGAATCTGTGGCCACACGGCCAAAGCCGTGGCCTTGATCTGTTCCCATGCCGCGCTCCATGCCGCGATACTGGGGGAGAGCGCCGCTTTGAAAGCATCCCAAAAGGATTTGACCATGCCCAACAGGCTGCTGAATCCTGCCCCTGTCTGGTCCACAAAGTCATAGTTTGGACCGGCAGAACCGCCCCCGCCGGAAGTCTCCTCCTGCGGGGCATCCAAGCGTGTGATCTCGTCAATGCCTGCCAGGCTATGTGTAGCCTTTTCCGTTTCCTTGGCGGCGTTACCTGCTGCACTGCCATAGCTGTTCATTGCCTTGGCGCTCGTTTTCATAGCCGACAGGCTCTTGCCGGTCAGCATGGAAATAAAGCGGGCCAGGTAGCTCAGGGCGGTGGCCAGCAGATTGATGATGTAAGCCAAAGCGTTGCCCAGTGCGTCGATCAGTGGGGCGGCTGCCACGCTGGCGGCCCCCTGCAGGTTGCGCAGGGCCTGCCCGAAAGCACTGGTAGACTGCAATGCGCTGCCGATCCAGCCGACCAGCGCACTCAGCCCGGAGGAAATAATATTGAACAGCAAAGCCCCGGACACAATCTCACGCATCCGGCTTCCGAACCGGGACATGGCTTTGCTGGCCGTATTTATTCGTCCGGCTGGATTTTGCCCAACATTTGCAGGGGTGGTCCCATTGGCTAAAGCACGGCGTTTGGCTGCCACTTCTTCACGGGCTGCCCGTTCCTCGGCGGCTTTGGCCGCCCGGTCCTGTGCAGCGATTTCTTTCTGCGTCGCCTGTACCACAGCCTCGGCATGTTTTACCGGGTCGGTTTCCACCCCCAGCATCTTGTTTTGCCGTGCCTGCGCCTTGGAAGCGGCCTGCATAACGGCGGCTTCCTGTTTGGCAAAGTAGGCCTGCATGGCATCGTCGCCGGATTTGAATGCATCCATGCTTTTTTGGAGCGCGTTTTTCTCCCGCTCTTTTACAATCAGGCTGTCCAGCAATTCAGACTGCTTTTCTACCGCATCACTTTCTTTTTTCAGCTGCTCTGACAAACGCTGCCTTTGGATGCCAAGAGAAGTCGCAAGGCGCTGCTGCTCCTCATATTTCCGATTCATGTTTTCCAGCGCAGGGGTCAACTTGTCCAGTTGTGCCTGCAGCGCTGCGGCCTGCGAAGTCTCAGCCGGAAAGTTGCGCTCCACCCAACCGGCGGCCTGCGCCATAGCAGTGTCGGCTGACATTCCAGGTGTGGAGTGCATCAACGCATCCGCTTTTTTCTTGGTCATTTCCCACAGCTGCGCGTTGATGGATTCCAACTGCTTCTCGGTGGATTTTGCTTGCTGTTCGGTGCTTTTTAAGTCCTTATACAGCGTCAGGTGTTTTTGGCTGGTTTTTGCAATCTCCTTGTCCAGCGCGCTGATCTGCTGGGCGGTGCTCTTGGCCTTGGCCTGCAGGGCCTTCAGGTCTGCTTCCGCGCCTTTGTTGTTGATGCGGGTGTCGATGATGATCGACCCGTCCGCCTGCGGCATTTACGTCACCCCCAACCGCCTGAAAAATTCCTCTTCTTCCGCCGTCATCCGGCCGGCTGTGCTGCCGATCAGGTCGGCGTTCTCCCGGGCAAAGGCCGCTTCGGCCTTGTCCAGCTTTTTCCCCTTTGCCCGCTTGTTACGGATGTTGACGACCTGGGCAAAAATCCCTTCGCCAATGTTCTGGAACGCGCCGATGAAGTCCCACCAGTGCAGGTATTCACACCGGCGGCAGCTGTAACCCAGCACCTTGTCCACGGCCGGGGCGATCAGCTGCACGTCGGTGTCCCAGTGCACCAGTTCGGGGCGGTGGGGCTGGTGCTCCGGCACCGGCTGCCCCAGGTTGATAAAGACCATGGCCTGCCGCAGCGCCTCGTTGGCGTCAGGCAGGTGCTGCCAGTCCGGGTAAAATATCTGCAAAAAGGCCAGGCAGCGGGCCTGCTCCGGCAGGGCGCTGTCGTTCAGCGCCGCCAGCGCGTCCAGCACGGCACGGAAGTCACTGCGCACCGCGAACTGCTGCCCGCCCACCTCCAGCTCGGTGGGCAGTTCCCAGCCTGTCACGGCTGGGCGGAGGGCACTGCCGTCTGGCCGGGGGTCAGCCCTTTCGTGGTGCCCTGGTAGGGCGCGGTGTGGCCCGCCATGCGCTGCTGCGCCTTTTTGGCGGCGGACTTGAGCGCCTTTTCGATCACGGGGGCTACCCCTTCCAGCACGTTCTCCAGCACCGTGTGGCCGTTGGTCGTCAGGGCAAAGGCAGAGTATCCACCAAAAAACGCCTGGCTGACCGGCGCGCCGAAAGCGTAGTCGAACGCCTGCTTGATGGCGTCGCTGGCTTCCATCAGTACCGGCCACTGGTCGATTTCCGGCACGCCGGAAGCCTGCATTTCATTGATCCGCTGCCGGTAGCTTTCGATCTTGGTTTCGGCCTGCTGCCAGCGGCCCGCAAAGCCGGGGTCGGCGGGGTTGAAGCGGACGGTCCCGGTCACGGTGCCGTCCGGGTCTTTGATCTCATAGGTCTTGACGCCAAGGTCAAGGACGATCTGTTCAGGCATAATAATTTACCTCACTTATTTCTATCCATGCTCCCGTAGGGGGGAGAGGCCGCTGAAAAAGGGTATAGAAAACCCCCGTTCATATTTCAGAACGAGGGTTACGGATATAAAATTTAAGCTACTTTAAGGTACAGCAAACGGAATGTTTCGCGGCCCTTGGGAGTAATCAAAGTTTGTGTTCCGGCCCAGCCGGTTTTCTCGTTGACCTGTTCTTTGATTTCAAACAGGCCGCTATTTTTCTCGGCGTAGGGCATCAACTTACCGCGTTTGTCACGGTAGATGTATTTCTTATCCAAAAGAAATTGAATGAATACTTTCTCTTTGACGCCCAGCTGTTTTGCGGTCTCACGAAAATTGGTCAGAAGGTTGCGGTCTACCAACTCGTCGAAGTAGTCTGCTTTTGGCGCCATGATTTGGTTCGTGACAGTCAACTCGGCAATACGTTTTTCACGGTCTGCCAATGTCTGCTGTGCTACCATCAAGGCTTTGGCCATCAGTTCTTCGGGCGACAGTTCGTTTTGCCCGTTGAGGTATCCGCCATGTTTGCGGATGCTGGGGATGACCTCTGAAGTGATCCATCGCTTGAACTTCCGCGCGGTCGGCAGCTTGCTGGACAACACCAGACTGTACAGGCCGCTTTCGTTGATGATGGTCATGCCTCTGGCTTGACCTGACCCGTCAAAATTACGGGTCAGCTTGTCCTCATCATCGACATGGCGGCGCAAGGCTTGATCTGTATCAGCGTACCCCAGCGCCCCGGCCACGTCCTTGCCGACGAACCAAGGCTCGTCGTTGATCTCCAGTCCGCGGATTCCCCCAAACTCGGCATTGTTGAAAATTTGCAATTCATTCATGGCTGGCGGCCTCCTTTCCAGCAGAGAATCCTTCTTTGTATGCTTCGTTTTTTACATCAACGATGAGACGCATTATGCGTTTGGTCACATCGTCAGCATGGGCACCAGTGCTGGCTTCATAAGCCCGAATGTAAGTATCTGAATCGATGGGATACTTCATTTTGCGGCCCCCTTTCTGCGGGCGCGCTCTTCGCGCACACCGCTGATACGGCCCGCGGCGAATACATCGGCCACAAAGGTGTAGAAGTTGACGGCATCCCGTTTGATAGGGTGGGCAGAATACAGGTCGGCGATATGCGCGGCCCATTCCAGTTCAGCAGGGGAACGGTGCTGGCGGTATTTGACGGCTTCCCGAGGGGTACAAAGAATTTGGTTCATGGTAAAAACTCCTTATCTCTTGTAAGGAGCCGCCGAATCTGATATAATAAATTTCAGATAGGGTAACTCCTGTCGGTTTAATAAGGCTTCGCCCGGTGATTGGTAGTCGGTGGGCGGGGCCTTATTTCTTTTCGTGCCTTTCCAAAAATTCCAAAACCGCCTCACGCACCGTATTCGCACGCTGTTTGTTTTCCCTTTTACAATATTCATCCAAACGTGCAAGTTCTTTATCATCCATGCGTGTACTAATTTGGTGCTGCTTGGGACTTTCGGACTTTGGTCTACCAGTTCTCGGAGACATTATATTCACCTCACTTTTTGAACTCCGATAACTGCATTATAATTTTTGAACCTCAAAAAGTCAACCCCTTTTCTAAAATATATCAGATTCAGGTCTCCTCATTGCTTGTAAGAAGTCCCCCACCATGGTATAATAGATTTACCAGAGGGCGACTTCTGGTGTTGGATAGCGAATTGGTAACTTTCTCAGGGTGGCCAGTTCGCTATTTTTATTGTTCCAACTTTTTTTCAAGAAGTTTAACACCCTCGTTTATGACTTCGGTTTTGCTTGCCTGCATTTTTTGCGCACACTTTTCTAACCGCTGGGCTTCTTCTGGTGTCAAACGAATTTCAAGGCGTTCAGTCTTCTTGTTTTGAGTTGGGCGTCCGGTTCTGGGGCTCATGTCATCACCTCACTTTTGCCCGTACATATACGCTAACATATGCCCGTACAAAAGTCAAGCCCTTTTCAAAAACTATTTCAATCAGCCGCCACTGCCATGGGAACGCCTCCTTATTCAGTTCCATCCTTTGTAAAGGTGGGAACGCCTTCTGCGATCGTCACCGTGCCCAGATCCATATCGTTGGACAGGTACACCGTCAGCGGCATGCCCACATAGCTGGAACCGCCCAGACTGGTGGGGACGATGGTGCTGTTTTTGTGCACTTCGGCGGTGAAAGGCCCGGTGGTGGCCGTGCCCAGGTAACAGTGGACCACCAGCACATCAAAGGTGCCCAGTTCGCTCAGGGCCTTGCGCCGCTCGATGTCCAGCAGCTTTTCGCTCAGCTTGTTGCCGCCCCGGATGGTGTTGGGGTCCAGCTCCTGCGCCGGTTTGGCAGGGGAAACATCCGTGTCGGACATCCCCAGAATGTCGGTGGTCTGGTTGGTGTCGTGATTGTATTCGATGCTGGAATCCTCCACGCCGCGGCCCATGATTTCCCATTCGTAGTCAGGGCCGCCGGCCGTACCGACATTGGCAAAAGTCATCAGCAACTTTCGGTCGGCCTTTTGGCCGGATGCCAGGTTGATCGTGGTAGAAGAACTTGCCATTTTGTCATACCTCCTCAAGGTACAGTTTGATTTGCAGTTGATAGCGGGCAGCGTTGGCGTCTGCCTGGGTGACGATCCCCGCATTGGATGCCTGTATTTGCGTGACCGTATACCCGCTTATGGCAGGGTAATTGTGCGCCCGCTCCTGGCCGCGCACCCAGGCGGACAGGTTAGCGAAAAAGTCTGCCGCGCTCAGGTTGGGGGCCAGGGCAGCGCCGAAGGGAAGCTGCGCCACAAAGGTCAGGTCGTATTCCGCGATATCAAATCCCAGAATATCTTCCCGGTGCTTTTCCCCGGCACTGCGCAGGGCGTACTCGGTACCTTCTGCGCCCAGATAGTTGGCATTGAATCGGTCATGTCTGTCGATCAGCGGGCATTCCTCCCGCAGCCATTTGCGTGTGGCATCCAGAACATTCATACTTTCGCTTTCCCTCCTGCGGCGGCTGCCGCTTCCCGCACCACATCTTCCCGGTGTTCGGCCATGGCGCGGGTGAACCAGTAGGCGCCCCGTTCTGGCGCACCGCTGTAGGTCAGCGGGCGGCCCGTGGGGTGCTTTTTCTGGCCTTTGGGTGAACGGAATCCGGCCAGCTCCCCGCTTTCAAAGATGGGAAAGTTGGGGCCATAAATCTCGCCGTAGTAAAGATAGCGGGCGTAGGGCGTGGCATACACCAGCAGCCCGTCACCCACGGCGGACGCCATCGGCCCGCTTTCTTTCAGCTTGCCGGTGTCCATGGGCACCTTTGGGTCGCAGTAGCGCAGCACCGCCTCGTCCACGACCTTCTGCACCTTCCCGCCGGGGGTCAGGCCGCGTTTTTCCAACGCCGCCTGCAGGTCGTCCAGCTCCAGCCGCGCGTCAAAGTGAATCGTCATTTCAGTTCGCCTCGATGTACCAGTGCGGGGCGGGGCGGCCCCGGTTGTCGTGTACGTCCAGCACGGTGGCCGTCACGTCCCCACAGGTGATCTTATCCCCGCGGGCGCACACCAGCGGCGCGCCGCCTGCGGCCCCCTCCGGGATGCGGCATTTGTATATGCTGGCGGATTTCAGACCCTCGTTGGTCACGGCCGCTTTGGTCTGGCCGTACCAGCTGCACCCCGCAAAGGTGCGGACGGTCTCCACATCATTGTCGGCCTGGCCGTCATACCCCAGGTGGGTGATGGTCACGGTCTTGTCACAGCCCTGCATGGCAGTCACCTCCAGCATAGCGCAGCGGATGGCTGCGGGGGAAATATAGATCTACAGCGGCCCCAATCTCGCTCTGCTCCTGCGCCGCCAGATCGGCGGCAGTACCCGCGTAGCTCTCGCTGTAACCGTCGTTATTGAATCCGGCCAAACCGGGCTTGCGCCCTGCCTGTGCCGTCTGATACCGGTCGGCCACTTCGGCCGCGGCGCAGGCGGCCATGCGCACGGCGTCATCCACCGGCACACCATGCCGCAGGCGGTCAAATGTGATCCGGTCGATGTAGGCATCCGCGGCGCGGCTGGCTGCGGGCCACTGTTCTTCTGTCAAAAGGGACCCACAGTAGGTCCCCTGATAGTAGGCATAATCGGCATACATAGCGCCCCTCCTCAGCTTGTGGCCATGATCCCGGCGTTCTTCAGCGCCGTCAGCAGGCTGTCAAATTCGGCCTTCGTGGGGGATTCGCCAGCGGCAGCCGCCACGGCCGCTGCCTGCTTGACAAGCCCGGCCCTGGCCGTCGTGGCGTTGCCCGGGGCCGCAGGCAAGCCGGTGATCTGGCTGGCCGTGTGGGTGTGGCTCGTGGGTGCCTTGCCGTTCAGCGCGTCGCCGGTGGCTTTGGCGTCGGCCGCCTGGCCGGTCTTGGACAGTGTGTTGTCAATAACAACCGTCGAACCGCTGCTTTCCGGCCAGTTATCGGCCAGTTCCTGCACGACAGCCCCAATGGAACCGCCGGATGCGTTCTTGCTGGTGATTTTGTTGTACAGGGTTTTCAGCGCGTTCAGGATATTCATAGGCCGAACCTCCTTAGCCGCCGGTCTTTACCAGCGTAATGGTGGGGGACTGCGCGCCGCCGCTGATGGTCAGCGTGCCGGTCTGCTTGCGGTAGCCGTCGGCGGTCACCTTGTAGGGGTACTCGCCGTTGCGCAGGTTGAACACAGCCTGACCGCTGGCATCGGTGCGCAGGATAGAACCGTTGAGGTTGATTTCGGCCCCCTCAATGTTGCCGCTGGAATCCTTGACGGTAAAGGTAGCGGCATAGGTAGTGGCAGGCGTGCCGGGTTCGATGTAGGCGAACGGGACCAGCGTGCGGTGTTCATTCAGGCGGGTGGCCGGGTTGGGCACCGCAAAACCGGCGCGGAAGGTCACGCGCAGCGCAATCATGTCCTGCTGGGCCAGGTTATACATGATCTCCTTGGTGGACGGGTCCTGGATGACGGCCTGGTCCAGGATCTTCGTCTCGATGTCCTGGCGCATCGCCCACACGAGCTGCCGCCAGTTGCCTGCGACCATCTGCGCGACAGTGGGGTCAAAGCTGCCGTTCTCGGGGAAGTAGACCGGCGCGCCGTCCAGCGTGTACTGGGTACGGTCCTGCATGCTGGGCATGAAGATAGGGCGGCTGGCGTCGTCCTTGATGCCGCGCAGCGCGGCTCGGGCGCGCATGGCGGCGATCACGCCGTCCACGATATACCCGGCTTCCTCCACCTTGCCGAACATGCCGTCCTGGGCCAGAATAGTGTCAAAGGTGATGCCGCCGGATACGTTGTTGCCGGCCTGCCGCGCCAGCGTGATGATATCGTTCTGCCATTCCGGCGGGCGGTCCACACCGAAGATGGCCGCTTCGTCAAACTTCATGCCGATGGCTTCGTTGACGCGGGGGATCACCTCGCCCATGATGTCGAAACTGGCGTCGGCCAGCACGGCTTCGGGAATGGGCACGATGACGGCCAGTTCGCCCGCGGTGATGTAGACATTCTCCCACTGCTGGCGGCTGGTCTGCTTCATGCCGGTGTCACCGCCGACCCAGTAGGCCATGGGCAGCATGGACAGTACCGGCACGCGGGTCTGCTTGCTGGTCATGTTGGGCAGTTTGCGGCCCAACTGCATCAGGATGGAACTTTTCGGTGCATCCTGGAACACCGTTTTCATGATCTGCTCCTGGATGAGAGCTTCCGCATTCTCGCGGGATACGATATTGACTGCCATTTGATCCTCTCCTTATCTGTGACCGAACACGGCGCGAATGGCCGCGTTGGCCTGTTCGTTCGTGGTGGGGCCTGCCGGGGTGCCGGTGGCGCTTCCGCTCACGCGGGGCAGGCCGCCTTCCGGGGCAAAGGCTCCGGGGTCGGTTTTCTTGTACGATGCGACATAGTCGTCAAAGCCCAGCAGCGTGCCGTCGTCCTGCAGCGGCAGTTTCTTGGCATTGAGGTCAGCCAGAAATGCCTTTTTTGCGCTGTCACTGGTAAATTTCAGGCTGGACGCTGCGCTGGTGGCGGCATACCCGGCTTTCATCTCTGCGACCTTCTGGTCGGCCTGCTGCTGGGCCTGTTCGGCTTTCGTTTTCCACTCGGGGTCGTAGCCCTCCAACTTCTTGTTGGCGTCGGCCAGTTGGGTCCGGGCGGCGTCCCGCTCGGCCTTCAGCGTGTCGATGCTCTGTTTGTGGCTCCCGATGTCGCTGCTGTGCAGATCCATGATCTGCTGCAGCTGTTCCTCGGTGATGTTGGGGACGATCCCCTTCACATCCTCGCGTTTCATTGTCTTTCCTTTCCGCCCTTCGCTTTTTTCGGGGTCGCTCCCACGGGCTGTGCAGTTTTGCGCCTTGCCGGGCAAATTTGGGTATAAAAAGTGCCCGTCCGCCCCTCATGCAGGGCAAACAGGCATGAAAAAAGCACGGTGCAGGTGCATCGTGCTTTGTGTTTAGATGTCCAACTGTTCGCACAGGTCATTCAAAGATTTTCCGTTGATAAAGGGAACGCTCATGGCTGCGTCTACAGACTGTACGTCTACCGCGTAGCCGTCATAGCACAAGCTGATATCGGTGCGGCTGATAGGGCAGATGGAACCGCTTTTCCCGTTGTACGAAAAATCAATGTCCTGTGTCAGACTGTCGATCCAGTTCCTTAAATCGGAAGCCTTCATAAGATATCTGCGTTCTCCTTTCTCTCCTCGTCGGTCAGTTCGCGCACAGGGCGGTCAATGATTACGCCATCTTCCCACAGGATATCGTGAGCGTGCTCTCCATGCTGGCCGAAGGGATGTTTTTTGGGGTTGCCGTGGGGGCCGTTACTGACCTGACGGATCATCCGGCCTTCGGCATCATAAAAAGTGCGGTCGTGTTGTTTGCCTTGCTGGGACAATGTGTCCACGACGGCAAAAGGCTTGTAGGTTGCGTTTGTTTTGGGGTGCGCTTGCCCGGTGCGGTCATCGGTCACTGCAATCGTCCCGTTTTTATTATAGTGATAGGCACTGTATTTTTCAATCTCTTTCCTGGCAACCGCCGTTGCCTTGCTGGCCTGGCTGTGCCCAAACCCGGACACGCTGGTGCGGGCGCTGTCGTTGCGGCGGCCGGTGGCCTGCACAAAGTCCTTCAGGTCCTTGCGGGCGGCGCGCAGCTTGACCGAAGCGGCGGTACTGTCCACCCCGGCGGCGTCCTCGGCCAGGTAGCGGCGCTTGTACTTGCGCACCCGGCGTTCCAGCGCGCGCTGCATCTGGCTGATCTCGTACCAAGTGTACAGTCTGCCATTGTATCCCACAGCGCGGGCGTTCAGTTCAGCCAGGCGTTCGTCCGTGTAGTTTCGCACCGACACGCCCGGAAAAAACGGGTAGAAATTGTGTCGGCAGTTCCAACCACACAGCCCCGCCCCGGTGCCGTAGCCGGTGGCGGTCTCGAAGTCCTCATACCGCAAGCCGTCCAGCTCGGTGACGCCACCGACATGGTAGACCTTGCCCTGCCAGAGCGCGTGCTCAGGGCGCGCGCCCGCGTGGGCGCTGACCTCCACATACTCGCAGCCCATCTCTTCGGCGCGGGCCAGCTGCAGCTTGGCGCAGGTCTGGTTGGTACCGGTCAGCACGGCCCGGCGGACGGCCACCTCCAGCGTGTCCTTGTGGCCGCTGGGGTAGGTGACACCGGCCATATGCTCGGCCAGCCCGTCCACCGCGCGTTTGATCGCGGTCTTGTAGTCGAAGGCCCCGCTGGATACCTGCAGCCAGGCACGGTCCAGCGCCCGCTCAAACTCGCCGGTCACGGTGTTGGCCGTGGTGGCGGTCAGGTTCTGCCAGGTCCCCAGTGTCTGGCGGTACCCAGCGTTCAGCAGGTTGTTGAGTGTGGCGTTTTCTTCGATAGGGGAGGGGGACAACCCGGCATCTCTGTAGATGACATCGTCTGCGGCCAGCGTCGTGAGCGCCGCGTCCAGCAGCGTTTGCCGGATGACATCCCGGCTTTTACCGCTGTATTTTGCCAGCAGGCGGACTACATCCTGGCGGCATGCCTGTATTTGCTCATACCGCCACGCCTGCCAGGCGGCGGTTTCGGTCACGGTGCCCGCCTTGCCGATTCTCCGGGCGATGTCCCGCAGGATATCGTCCTCCACCTGCTGCCACAGTTCCGCCGCGGCGTCGGGCAGGGTGTCCAGATAATCCGGGGTAAGCATCAGGCGTCACCCGGGCTGCCAAAGGTCAGCGTGTCAGTCCCGGCGGCAGCCTGGGCGGCGATCTGCGCGGCTTCCTCTTCGCTGTAGCCCTCAAACTCGACCAGATAGCGCTCGAACGGGAAGCGCCCCGCCTCCACATACTGCCAGAACTGCTGTTTGCGGGCGGCAGGATCGTTGACGATGCTGTCATCCCAATCGAAGGCCAGTTCATACGCGCCGGCCGGCGCCAGCCCGTACAGCGTGGCGTACACGTCCATGGCGTAGAACAGCGCCTCGATGGCATCCTGCAGTGCCTGCTGGATCAGGCGCACCGTCGCATAGCTGCGCTGTTTGCTGGCGCGTACCTCCTCGGCGGTCTTTTCAACGCTCTGCGGATTGCTGATGGTCCCGTAAGCCAGCCCGCACTGAAACTCGATGCGGCGCAGGATGGCATCCAGGCCGTTGAGATAACTGGCGTCCCGCAGGGCGGGGGCAAAGGCATTCCACATATTCGGGTTGCCGTTGAGCAGGTGCCGGTACAGTCTGCGGTCCCGTTCCTCCATACGCAGCGTACCGTCAGGGTCCTGCCGGATGGCCGCGGCATCCACGTCGATGGCCAGCTCGCCGCCTCTGTACTCCCACAGCAGGCTGCCGTACTGCACATCGGCGTCGCGGATGGTATCCACGGCCAGCGCATAGACCGAAGCCCCCAGCGGGCTGTGCCGGTCCACCCGGTTGGCCGTCGGCACCCGAAAGTAGGCGAACAGCGGCCGCGCAAGGTTGTCGATCCTGGCGTCCGGGGAAATGTCCGCCCATTCCGGGACTTCCGTCAGAGGAATCTCTCTGCCCAGTTGGGCGGAAGTAGACGATACAAACGCCCGATGCTGGATCGTCTCGGTCCCGTTTCGGAACTCGTGATGTTCCAGCCGCGTATAGATGGCGTTGCGCCGCTTGATCTGCTCGGTGAAGATAGCCCCCGTCATGCGGCCGGAGGTATCAAACGTAGTGGGGAAGAAGCAATCTTCCTGCACCACGTCTACCACGATGCGCCCGCCCTGCACATAGGGTTTGAACACGCAGCCGCCCAGCGCGCAGGCCGTCTCGACGGTGGCAGGCAGCGCATCCAGAAATGGCCGCGCCCGCTGCATCAGCCAGTCGGCGCGGGCGCTGCCTGTGCAGGTGATCTCGCTTTCCATCGTCACCAGGCGGCTGAACTCCTGCGCGATGGCCGGGCCCAGGCACAGGCTGTGAATGTTCTTTTCCTCGCTGCACCAGGGGCCGCCGCATTCGTAAATGGCGACCCAAAGCGGCAGCGCGTTCTCCATTTTGCTAGAGATCACGATGTCCGGGCTGCCCACGGCGTCGTCAAACATCTGGTTCAACAGGCCGCGCAGCCATTTCAGCAACTTTTCAAACATTGCGTCTCCAATCTGCCCAGCGGTATTCGCGGGCCAAAATCGTCATGCAAAAATAGCGGATGTCGTCCATGGCATGGTCGTTTTCTTTGATGACCTTGTCCTGGTGCGCCGTGTCGTCCCAACTGTAGGTTTTGAACTCCCGCAGCGTGTCGGCACAGCTCTCGTGGATCAGCACCCGGCCGCTCTGCAGCAGGGCCGCCGTGGTCTGTATGCCGTTGATGACATCGTTCTCAGCCGGCCGCACCAGAAAGCGTCCATGCCGCCGGATCGTCTCGATAAATGCGGCGGCAGCCGGGTCCACGACCACCGCCTGGATGTAATACCCGCGCGCCAGATCTTCCAGCATGGCGTAGTCCTCTTCGGGGGTATGCTGTGACCGGGTTTTGCGGCTGTCGTAGTAGCGTTCCTTGATGCGCACGGCACGGTCCCGCTGCACACACCACAGCCCCATACTGCAAGGGTTATGGGTGCCGTAGTCGACGGACACATAAAAGCGCCCGTCCATCCCGGCGGTGGGGCCGCGCAGCAGGTAGGTGTCGGGGTTGGCCGCCACGAACGGATACACAAGCCCCTCGGCAATGGCCCACTGCCCCAGGATGAAGCGCTGGTAAAACACCGTGCCTGCATATTCCCGCTTCAGGTTGTCCACAAAGTCAGGGTCCAGGAACGGATTGTCGTCGATGGTGTATGCCTGGCAGTAAACGTCGGCGTCAGAATCCAGAAACGCCTTGAACCAATGCAGGGGACTGTCCGGGTTGCAGGTGCCGTCGAAGTGGCTGTGCGGGCAGGACAGGCGGCTCTTGAGCATCTGGAACACATCCTCGCTCCAGGTCGTGACCTCGTCGCCGTAGCAATATTCAAAAGCCGCGCCCTGGATGCGGGCGACGTGCTTCTTGTTGTCAGCGCCCAGCGCATAGCACTTGCGGCCGAACAACTGCACAGTGTTGTTGCTGCCGATCGTACCGACCAGATCCGGCCCCCACAGCTCGCGCATGGGGTCCAGGATGTTGCGGTCCAGTGTTCCTTTGGTGTTGCCCAGCAAGACGATCAGCCCTTCACCCCGGCAGGCCAGCAGCCGCTTGGGGATCGTGACCAGCAGATCCAGCCAGGTCTTGCCGGAGCGCGTGGCCCCGGTCTTGACATTCCAGCGATGGCTGCAGTTGGCCAGGTATTCGCGTTGTTTACTCGATAGCACTGTCGATTCCCTCCAGGACCTTGGCCGCTCTCGCAAGGGTATCTTCGCCGGAATCTCCGCCCGCTCTCCAGCGGAAATTGTGTTCCAGGCTGAACTGCGCGCCGCGGGCACCGTCCCGGTCAAACAGGCGGCTCTCGGCGTACTCCTCGCAACGGGACTTCGCGCGCGTTATCGTGTCCATAAACTGCTTCCTGCCCTGGTAATTCAGCAGCGCCTGGCGTCCCGTAAATCCCAGCGCCAGGGCCAGCCCCGTCACGGTGGGCGGGTGTGCGCCGATGATGACCGGCTCGCCGTACTTGTCGGAGACGGCGGTGCCGTCTTTGTCCAACAGCGGCTTGCCCTGGCAGTCCTCGAAGTAAGCGTCAATGGCGGCCTGCAAGGCATCCACAGTCTTGTATTTCAGCGGCCTGGCCAATGACGTTTCCCTCCTTCCCGGCTCGAATGTAAAGTAAAAATAACCGCCCGGCAGCGCAGGGACGGAGCGTCTTTTGTCACCTTTTTCTGTGGTTCTCTCCCGCCTGCCGGGCGGTGCTCGTAGGTGCCAGCCTCGCCTCTTGCGGCTGGGGCGGGGCATGATAATGCCCCCGGCGAGTGCCGAGGGCATCGGTGCCGTACGCGGGTCTTGCTCCCACGTCCTGCTTCTGGCAGAGCGCCTTTCCGCCTGCGGACAGTTGGCGGTGGCTGTACGGCTTATAGGGCCGGCATCGCAGCCGGCTGGTGGCGCCCATATACGGGACGACGCAAAGCGCTGGGTCCATGTCCCTGGGAGGTGCCTATGCAAAGCCCAAAACCAAAAGCCGCAAGGCGGTTTCCCGTTCCTTACGGCTTTTGATGATAATAGTGTATCGCGTTTTTTTGGCTTTATTAAATCAACTTTCTGTTTTTTCTTGTGAAAAGGGAAAAATAGGGGGGGTTACTGCTGGAGCGCCTCCAAACGTAGACGTAATTTGTGCAGCCAAAAGAGATAGCCTCGCAGCAAACCCCTGATTACTTTGCAAATAAAATTCCAAGTCCTCCATTATTTCCTTTTCAATGCTTGCATCAGCGAACGAGTCGAGCAAATTTTTATCCTTCAAAAAGTGTTCTACAAAGTATGTTATCTTTAATTTGAAATTGCATTCAGGCTCAAACGAAAATTCTCTTGTGCACTCAATTCTTAATCGGTCTGAAAGCTTTTTGCAATTTATATAGTCAGTAAACGTTAATTGAACAGCCTGACTGCTAGGGGCAGGTTCTTTTAAATCCTGTAATGATATCTCTGCAAGTCCTGCACGAATGGTATTATTTAGAATATCTTTAATCATAATGACAATCTACCTTTCATGATAGAGCTGATTGCACTTTGGAAATGTTGAAACTGTTTGCAGTGGGCAGATAAATGCAATTCTCACGCTTAGAAAAGCTTTTTTCCAAATTCGTGGCTTTTCCACCTGCTGTAGCTGAAACGTTTCCGTTTACTTCAGATTTTGTAGTAAGCGAAATTGAGCTAGAAAGGTTCTTTATGGAATCTGCAAAAGCGGCAACTTACTCTGTGAATTCACTCATAATAGTTGTTTCAGGGAAAAGATACGCATATAATGCGCTTTCCACAACTTTATTTAATGTAATCCCTTCTTGTTGAGCTTTAATAAAGGCCCTTTTGTGCAACTCAGAAGGGATTCTAACGTTAAATGTTCCACTATACTCTTTGTCTGGTGATTTGCCGATTTTTTTGCACAATTCAAGATAATTTTCTATACTCTGATGAAATGTTGAAACTAACTCGTTAGTAGATTGTGCGTGGAAGTTTAAGGAATCTGCTATTCCAATCACTTTTCCAACCAAAATATTATCGTTTGGGTCATACTCTACTTTTGCATGGTATCCCTTATACTCCATCACGTTGCTCATAGTCGAATCCTCCCGTTTCAAAATTGATGTTTTAATAAATTTTCATATCTCACCTACATCTTTCAGAAATGTAATTACCATTTTTATATGATATCGATATAATTCGTTACCTGGGTGTGGCTCATCAAATTGTAAAATTTGATGAGTTGGCTGGTGAACATATCCTATTCCTGACCCTCTACCACCGTTAAACTTTAGGCAATTACATTTAGACATTAACGTGTCCAAATCTTGCTTTGTGAAGTTGGTTGGCATTGGTTTTCGAAGTATCTTGGCTAATAATTTTTCTTTGCTTCCCATCCTATCACCACGCTGCTGCAACTATTATTTAGTTACATTATATTTCGTATGCGTAGTATTGTCAATTGCTTATCCTTTTTTATAGGCGAAAAATATGAAAAAATGGCGTTTTATGTTAGCTTATTCAAGTGAGACCAAAATTTATTCCAACTTTCATAATGAAATCTTTGTGCCATCTACATGCTGTAACATATGCGATATTGCATTTTTGCGCTGCCCCTTCCAGCGTATGCGTTTTATCCCAAAAAACCAGTCGAATCATGCGAAGACGTTCTTCTCCAGTGTCCAACTCTTTGGTTTCTTCAATGGCTTTGCGCACGGCTTCCAACTCGCGGCGGTTGATCTCTGGCAGTTCCCGGAGGGCAGCCTCAGCTGTCGGATCTGAAGGCTTGCCTTTTCCACTGGGCTGCCCAGAAAGATTGGGAGAAAGGGTCGTTTCTCGAAGGGCCTTTTCCTTTAAGCAAAGATCGGGGTATCTACGAATCATTCCCTTCACATAACTCCACCAGTCATATCTTGGCTTAGACACCGGCATTACCTCCGTGTTCATGTTCCATCGGGATCGGGGCGTCGGTTCGGGCGTGCTGCTGGCACCGCTCCTCCCGGTGGCCGTCGTTGCGCCCGGCGCTGTAGGCGGCATAGTACCCCACCAGCAGCACGGTAGCAAAAATCAGGTCAATCAGAGTATCAGTGTTCATAGGAATTGTCTCCCTCCCGCGCTACGATGCGGCTGATCTTGCGCAGTACCGCGCAACCGTCCCGGCGGCAGTTGTGTTCGAATCTGCAGCCGACACAGGCACCGGGGCGCTCCTCTGTGGTGAGACGCTGCAGCTGGTCCAGCAGGCCCCGCGGCGGGCTGTCGTAGGGCACGCAACAGGCGTTGCGGTTGTCATATCTCAAATT
>SAMEA3387511__coassemble_1749_pt1 | contig 18696 bp, 17 predicted proteins | sample SAMEA3387511__metabat2_low_PE_011 | metagenome-assembled genome bin SAMEA3387511 (sample SAMEA3387511) | Felis catus | biome: Faeces | place: United Kingdom | collected 2012
GCATGATGCGCGAACCGCAACCCGGCCAAGGACGCGAAGCGGCCTGAGGGGTTCTGCTCTCCGGCGATGCTGTACTTTCCGGGAACGCCCCACGGCGGGGTCAAGACCCCGCCCTACGAACCCGCGGAAATCGCATATTGCCAATTTCCGCAGGGGTCTGGCACCGCAAACACCCAAACCGCGTCTGCCGGGACGGCCGGTTTTTGTGATCCATGCCTACCAAATATGGGGGAGAAACGGAAAAATGACCACTACTCTACGTTCCGCCGAATAAAATCATAAAAACCCCTTGACAAATGGATGGCAAATCGCGTATAATCTAAGACTGCAAGGCTGCCCCAGTATGGGCAAAGCCACGAACGAACGCCCATACCGGGATCTTAACAGGAGGAATGAAAAATGAAGCGTACTTTCCAGCCCAAGAAGCGTCAGCGCAGCCGCGTGCACGGTTTCCTGCAGCGCATGGCCACCAAGAACGGCCGCAAAGTGCTGGCTCGCCGCCGTGCCAAGGGCCGCAAGAGCCTGACGGTCTGATTTTTGGACAACACGAAAAGCAAGGGTTGCTGATATTCATCAGCAGCCCTTTTTTCTAAAGCCGTTGGCGTCAAAAGGGGCAACACTCGCGCACGGCTACGCCTGACGCTCGTGTTTAACGGGTTGCGGTGCCCGCATCGCGCGGCGCGCCTTGGTGCGGCGCTTGCGTTCTGCGACCGCTGCCCCTGCTCCGCCTTGCTGTATCCGCCACAGGCGGCGCGCGGCTCCGCAGCCCTCTTTGAAATCCCCTTCGACAAAATTTACCCCAAAACCGCGCACTCGGCCTTTGGCCTCGCACACAATTTTGGGGTAAATTTCCCTGTATGTGTCCCCGCCGTCGGCGCAATCTCCGGCCTAAGAGCCGGGCCTGCGGCCCGGTTGGCCTCCGAAACGCGCCTGCGGGCGCAGTGTCCGCCGACGGGGACGGATTTGAAAATCGTCCAACCTGACAAAAAAGTTCTATAAAATTGTATAGAACGCTTACTTTCTTGTAAGAAAGTAAACAAAGAACTTTTATCCAAAATCGCACAGATGTGCGATTTTATTGGAATTTCTTCGGTTCCTTCTTTGTAAAGAAGGAACAAAAACACTACAAAAGAAAGGCGCAGAAGGGCCATGCGTTACCGCACGTTGAACCGAAACTGGCAGTATAACCGCGTGTACGGCCGCGGCAAAAGCTATGTGCACCCCCATGTGGTGCTGTACGTGGCAAAAAACCGTACCGGCGCGCCCCGCATCGGCCTGACCGCCACCAAGAAAGTCGGCCACGCCGTGCAGCGTAACCGCGCCCGGCGCATTATGCGCGAAGCATTGCGGGAACACCTATCGCCAAACTGCGGCGGATATGATATAATACTGGTGGCGCGCGCCCGCACGCCCCAACTGAAAAGCACCGAACTCAGCAAAACGCTGGGCAAACTGTTCGCCCGCGCCGGACTGCCGGACCTGGCAGCCCCCCAATGACCCGCCTGCTCATCGCGCTGCTGCGGGGGTACAAGCGGTGGATTAGCCCGCATTTGGGGCACCATTGCCGGTTCACCCCCACCTGCAGCGAATACGCCATGCAGGCGCTGGCCGTTCACGGCCTTGGCAAAGGATTGCTGCTGACGGTCTGGCGGCTGATGCGCTGCCAGCCTTTCGGGAAGTTCGGCTATGACCCCGTGCCCCCCAAAGGCCGCTGGAAAAGCGACGACCGCCGCCTGACCAAAGGGTGAGGGGGAGGGCGTCCCCGGGAGGTTCAACACTGCCGGGTAGCAAAACCCCTCAGGCCGCTGCGCGGCCTTGGCCGGGTTGAGGTTGACGCATCATGCTGCGCGCCTTGGAGCGGCGCTTGCATTCTGCGACCGCTGCCCCTGCTTCGTTTCGCTGCGTCCGCCGCAGGCGGCGCTCGACTCCGCAGCCCCTAAAAGGGGAGGCTTTTCCTCTACAACCCGTCAAAGGCTCCCCTCCCAGGGGAGCTGGATGCGCCGCAGGCGCAGACTGAGGGGTTCTGCTCTCCGGCGATGCTGTACTTTCCGGGAACGCCCCACGGCGGGGTCAAGACCCCGCCCTACTTTGTGGGGCCGAGTTTTCAATACCCGACGCCGGGTTCGTGGAAAATCACCGCCTATTTTCCTTCCTTCTTTACTGCGGGCACAGCGGCGCCAGATCCCCGGCACCGTTCTGTTCTACTGCCGGTCTGCATCCGCTGCGTCACTCGGCCTTGCCATACATACAGTATGGCGGCGTCCTCCTTCCTGGCGGCTGCGCCCGGCAGCGAGCATTTCGGTACCGTTGCCTGGCCCGCTGTGTCCGAGAAGGAAGCGAAGAAATTCCAATCTCATTATCATTTCCGAGCGGGCCGCAGGCCCGCGATCCACCAAATTTATTATCTATTATCTCTTATCTTTTATCTTTCTTCCGCCACTCATGTCTTTGCGCTGCGCCGCAAAGACCCACGTTAAAATAAAAGTTCCGGGCGCAGCCGGGGCAGAATGGAAACGATATGCAAATTTTCTACTTTCTGGCCGTCCTGCTGGGCCCGCTGGTGAAGATCCTGTACTCCATCATCGGTAACTACGCGGGCACGATGGTCGTGGCCACCATCATCATCAAACTGCTGATGTTCCCGCTTTCCATCAAGCAGCAGAAATCTTCCGCCAAGATGGCGGTGTTCCAGCCGCTGATGCAGGAGATTCAGCAAAAGTACAAGAACAACCAGCAGAAAATGCAGGAAGAAATGCTCAAGCTGCAGCAGGAGCATGGCTTCAACCCCATGGGCGGCTGCCTGCCCATGCTGCTGTCCATGCTGGTCCTGTTCGGCTTCCTGGGCGTCGTGTACTACCCCGTGCATTACATCTTCGGCGTTTCCAATGACGCCATCCAGATGGCCTGCCAGGCTGTGGGCATCGATACTGCCAACACCATCGCCATGCAGACCTCGCTGATCCAGCAAATCCATAACGGCGCGGTCATCGACCCGTCCATCATCCCGGCCAACATCGTCGAGGAGATCCGCAACTTCGATACCATCTTCTTCGGCATGGATATGTGCGACATCCCCGGCTTCGCCCTGACGCCCATCGCCGTGTTCCCCATCGTTGCCGCCGTCACCATGATCCTCAACTACGTCCTCACCCAGAAGTTCTCCGGCATGGCGGGCCAGATGCAGGGCGGTATGAAGATCATGATGTGGGTCATGAACCTGATGTTCATCTCCTTCTGCTTTAACGCCCCCATCGGCTTCTCGCTGTACTACGGCGTGTCCAACATCTTCCAGATCGGGCAGAGCTTCGTGACCTACCGCATCTATAACCCGGAAAAATACAAGGCCCAGTACGCGGCCGAACTGGCCGCCAAACGCGCCGCCAAGAAAGAGAAAAAAGTCCTGACCTATGAGGAAAACGGCGAGACCGTGACCTGCGAAGTCACCGGCGCCGAGGCCAACAAACTGCGCCTGGAGCTGGCGCGCCGGCGCGAGGCCGAACTGCATAAGGATGAACGGACGACACCGTTGGAACCGTAAAGGAGGGTGAAACCCATGCGCAGCATTGAAATGAGCGCCCGGACCGTGGAAGCAGCCGTACAGACCGCCTGCGAAGCCCTGGGCGTCAGCCGTGACGACCTGAACGTAAGTTATGAAGTGCTGGAATTTCCGGCCCGGAAATTCTTCAAGACCATCCCCGCCAAGGTGCGTGTGACGGTGGAGGAACCCGCCGAACCGGCGGCCGCCGCGGCAGCCCCCGCCGCGCCCGCTGCCCCCGTGGCGCAGGAGGAACCCGCGCCCGCCCCGGCCCCCGCGCCGCAGCCCGCCCAGGCGGAGCCTGCGCCCGCCCGTGGCGAGGTGGAACTGGACATCGCCGCCGACCCGCGCCTGCAGGCCGCCGTCGATTACCTGACCCCGATCTTCCGTTTGATGGGCGTGGAGGAGTTCTCCTTCACGGCCTGCAAGAAGGGCGAAGCCACCATCCTGCGCGTCAGCGGCGAGCACATGGGCGTACTCATCGGCCGCCGCGGCGAAACGATGGAGAGCCTGTCCTACCTGGCAAGCCTCGTCGTCAACCGCATGGAAGGCCCCTACGTCAAGCTGGGGCTGGACGTGGGCGGCTACCGCAACAAGCGCGAGGACGACCTGGCGGCGCTGGCGGCGCGTATCGCGGCGCGGGTGATCCGCACCGGCTGCTACTACGAGATGGAACCGATGAACCCCTACGAGCGGCATATCATCCACACCGCCGTGGCGGACATCGAGGGTGTGCGCAGCGAGAGCAAGGGCGAAGGCCCGGCCCGCCGTGTGGTGATCTACTCCACCGACCCCGACGCCAGCAACCTGCCCGACCGTGACAACGCCCGCAACGCCCGCGGCAGCCGCCGTTCGGACCGCCGTGGGCACGGCGGTCCCCGGCGCGAAGGGCGCGATGGCCGCAGCGAGCATGGCGGCCGCGGCGGACGCCGCTACGGCGGGCCGCGCAGCAGCGTCCCGCCGCGGGAGTTTGCCGACCGTCCCTATGACCCGGACGCGAAGCCGATGGCCCCGCGCACGACCGAGCGCATCCATGACGGCGATGAGTTTGCCTTCGGCAAGATCGAGCTGTAACAGTTGAAAACGGGAATGGACCGCAGAAAACTTCTGCGGTCCTTTTTTAGATAAGAGATAAAAGATAATAGATAATAAATTTGGTGGATCGCGGGCCTGCGGCCCGCTCGAAAATATAATAAGTTGGAATTTCTTCGCTTCCTTCTTTGTAAAGAAGGAAGAAAACGTCAATCTGTAGGGCGGGGTCTTGACCCCGCCGCGTGTGAAAAACAGTCGCCAGTTTTCCCCAAAGGCAGCGCGGGGTGTTGAAAATGAAGAGGACCGCGGCTGCGGTCCCCGTCAAAAGTTTGGAATTTCTTCGCTTCCTTCTTTGTCAAAGAAGGAAGAAAGAAAATTACCGGACTTCCTGCTCCAGATCGTGGAACAGCTCCGACTGGAAAAATACCTCCAGCGTGATGCCAAGCCCGTCGCAGAGCTTTTTCAGCGTCGAAACGGTCACGCTGTGGTTGCGCCCGCTGAGGATGTTGTTCACGGTGGACTGCGTGACCCCGCTGATGGTACACAGCCGGTTCACCGAGATCTCCCGCTCCCCGCAAAGCTGCAAAATGCGCCGTCGCACGGCTTCCCCAACGTCCACAGGCGTTGCCCCCCTCTCCTTTGCGGCAGGAGAAAGCCCTTCGCTGCCGCCCTTCAAGGAAAAGGATACCCGCCTTTGCTTGAAAAACTTAACTCTTTTGAGTTAAAATAGGGCAAAGGAGGGATAGGATGCAGGAAAAACTCTGTTTTCTCATCGGCCACCGGGAAGCGGACGCGGCCCTGTACGACGTGCTGTACCGGGAAATCGAACGGCATATCCGGGAAAAGGACGTCACGGATTTTCTGGTGGGGCATTACGGTGGATTTGACAGATTGGCCGTTCGTGTCTTGCAGAACATCCGGCAGCGGTATCCGCAGACGCGGCTTTTTCTGCTGCTGCCGTACCATCCTGCCGGGCAGCCGGTGGAGATCCCCGCGGGCTTTGCGGGGTCGTGGTATCCGCCCGGAATGGAAGAAGTGCCGCGGCGGTACGCCATCGTGCGGGCAAACCGCTGCGCGGTCGAGCGGGCGCAATATCTCATCGCCGGGGTGTGGCATCCCGCCAGCAACGCGCAGAAACTTGTGGAATACGCCCGCCGCAGAGAACGGCAGGGAAAGATCGCGGTGACGGTTCTCCACAAACCCGGCGCGGGGTGTTGAAAACTCGGCCCCGCGAAGAAACCCCGCTCTTTTCCTTGACAAACGGGCGGGTATCGGGTTTAATGGGGGTATGTATCGACCCGTGAGGCAAAGGAGGTCCACGATGAAGCAGGCCAGACGGCGCAAGGCAATGTTCGTATTGTGGGGCTGCGTGGCAGCGTTGGCGCTGTGCGCGGCGGGGGCGCTGTACCTGCTGCTGCGCACGCCCGCCCCGCAGGATGTGCAGATACCGGGAACGCGGGGCAGCATCCCGGCCACCGTGCAGATGCCCGGTAAGCTGGCCCGCGGCGGCAACGTGCCGCTGGCGGTGCTGTGCCACGGGTTCACCGGCAGCCGCGTGGGGGACGGCCACTTTGAACCGCTGGCGGCGCAGTTGGCGGAACAGGGCATCGCCACCGTGCGGCTGGACTTTGCGGGCTGCGGCGACAGCACCGAACCCTACACCGAATACACCCTTGCCAACATGGCCGCCGATGTGGACAGCGCCATCGCCTGGATGCAGGAAGAATACGGCGTGACCGGCCCCGTGGGGCTGGTGGGGCACAGCATGGGCGGGCGGCTGGCCAGCCTGTACCCGCAGTTGGGCACGCAGCCGGTGGCGGCGCTGGCATTGTGGAGCCCCGCCAACGGAACCGGGCTGCAGGGGCTGGAGTTTTTGAACATCGAGGATTTCAGCCAGGTCGAAGCACTGGCCGCCGAAGCCGAAGCCAACGGCAAGGCGGGCACCAAATGGGGCGTCGAGATCAGCGCGTCCTTTGTGCAGCAGATGCGGGACAGCGACCCCAACGCGGCGCTGCGGGCCTGCGGGCTGCCGGTGCTGCTGACCTACAGCGGGCAGGATACCGTATTGAGCGAGGGCACGATGGCCGAGACCATCGCCACAGTGGAGAGCCTGCCGGGGTGCGAGGTGGAAACGGAACCGTTTGCGGCGGGCGACCATAATTATAACAGCGCCGACGCGGCAACGGACGCGCAGTTGGACGCGGACCTGTGCCGGATCACGGCGGAGTTTTTAACAAAGCAGTTGAAAACTTGAAAAGATCAGATAAAAAGGCATGGGTGTACACCCATGCCTTTTTGGCTAAAATTCTTTTGGTTCTTTTCTTATAAGAAAAGAACACCCTTGTACTCCTCGTACCCCCTCACCGCAAAATCAGATACGCCGCCACCGCTTCGGCGGCCACGGCCAGGGCGCTGAGCTTGGGCACCTGCCGCTTCGCCAGCATCACCGCCAGCATGGCGGCTGCCGCCACGAACCACACCGCCACCGCCGGCACACTGCCCGCGGGCGTCAGCAGCAGGCCCATCGCGCCCATGCACGCCGCGTAGGTCCCGTACAGGAAACTTTCATTTTTCAGCCGCATGTTTTCCAGGTCCTCGGGGGTCAGGTCGCAGGCCGACCGCGCCATCCGCTGGACGGCTTTCTCCACTTCCGCGCAGGCCGTGTCCTGCACCATGTCAAAGGGGTCGTGCGCGTTGCGCCGGAAACACAGCGGCGCCAGCACCATTTCCCACTCCGTCACCTGGCCGTCGTTTTCCAGCAGCAGCTTGTAGGTCAGCGCCTTGCCCCGCTTGCCCGAAACATCCACCTGCCGCAGGGCGTGTTCCGGCAGCAGCACCGGTTCGCCCAGCGTGTAGGCGCGCGTGCGTGTGTCGTAGTCCATGGGAATGACCCACAGCCGCCCGCGGTCCGCCACATACACCTTGTAGCGGTAGCTGTGTACCGTGATTGACACCTTGGTGCCGCGGGTCCTGCTCTCGCGGTACAGCGAAAACACCACGTTTTCGTCGCTGGCCTGGGGCAAAAGCCGCTGCACCCGCGCCACGAACTGCCGCCGGTCCTCCCCGGTCAGGGCGCGGCGGCGGCCCGCCGCCCGCTTGTACCACAGCCACGGCCCGAACTCATGCTGCACGCCCGCCAGCGTGAACACCACGGCCAGTATGACGACCGCCGACAGGATGCCGGAAATATTCCATCGTTCCATCGTATTCCTCCTTGGCGCGGGGGTCAGGGCAGCGGTTCCACCGCCACCACCAGATGAAAATTGTCGGTATAGCGCAAACGATACTGCCGCGCGTGTTCCTCGTTCCACTGGATGCTCTGGTTTTCGTCATAGAGCGCGTCGGGGTCCAGCGCGAACCCCAGCGAGTCCGGCACATAGTACCGCTCCCACACGCCGCCGGTCTGCTCGCTGATGCCGCCATACTGCATGGTGGGCTGGGGCTGGCCCTCGGTGTAGGGGCCGGGCAGGCTGTAGGGGTGACATTTGGGGCTGAGCCAGACGGTGACCTCCTGCAACGCGCCGCTTTTGACCTGCGCCAGATCGGCCCGCGCCTGGGTGAACAGGCCGGGCAGGTCCTCCATCGTGATCATGGAGATCCCCACAAACAGCGGCAGGAACAGGCAGACCGCCGACAGGCGCAGCGACGCGTGTTTGTCACGCCCCCGGACCAGCGCGATGACGGCCCCGGCGCCCGTCAGGAATACGCAGGAGCCCAGCGCGCACAGGATGCCCAGATACCACGCGCTGTACCCGTGGAGCAGGGCTTCGGGCGTGGGGGCGTCGCCGAGAAGAAAGGCAAGGTAGGCGGGTTGGAGCGTGACCCAGACCAGCAGCATCCCCAGGAACAGCATGGGGAACGGCAGGCAGACGATGAGCAGTTCCCCGGCCGGGAGCCGCGGCTGCGGGGCGGTCCCCTCTTTCCGCCGCCGGCGGGCCAGCAGGGCCAGCGCCAGCAGAAGCAGGGCAAGCAGGAGCAGGATCATGGGCGGGGGTCCTTTCTGCGGCGGGGCCGCGCGGCTTGTAAAAAGCAAAAAGGCGTTCCCCTGCGCGCGGGTGTCCGTGCACAGAAAAACGCCGGTCCTGTGGTCTGGAAAAGGGTCATGGCAGCGTCAGCCCCTTTTTCAAATGGTTGTTATGTTCAGCATACCAGAAATTGTGGTTCCTGGCAAGGGGATGTCCTTTCTTTGCAAAGAAAGGACCAAAGAAATTCCAGATAAAAATTCTTTTGGTTCTTTTCTTATAAGAAAAGAACGATATTTTGCGTTGATTTGCAGGGCGGGGGCTTGATCCTGCCGCTAGCACATCCCGGAAGGTGCTGCGTGGCCGGGCGGTAGAACCCCTCAGTCTGCGCCTGCGGCGCATCCAGCTCCCCTATGAGGGGAGCCTTTGACGGGTTGTAGAGGAAAAGCCTCCCCTTTAGGGGCTGCGGAGTCGAGCGCCGCCTGCGGCGGATGCAGCGAGACGGAGCAGGGGCAGCGGTCGCAGAATGCAAGCGCCGCACCAAGGCGCGCAGCATGATGCGCGAACCGCAACCCGTGGGTGTCTGCCGCAGGCAGACGGAGGGGTGGGAACGTTCCCGCAGCCCGGAACGCTCCGGACAAGGCAAAACCTCACTCCGCCTGCCCGAAACCTTACGGGCAATCAGAAACGGCCGGCGGGGTCAAGACCCCGCCCTACAGCACCCGGAAATGAATCGCCGCCCCGCAAAAATCGCATTGCCGCCGTAGACGCCCACAGGCGGCATACATGCCGCCCCTACAACCTGCCGAAACGTGCAAAACAGTGCTGTTTTCGGAAATTCGCAGGGCAGAATCAACCCCGCCGGAGGTTTCCATCATTTTACAAAATCGTATGTTTTTCTTTTCTTCATTTTTATTCTTTTCTTGAAAGAAAAGAACCAAAAGAACTTTCTACCAAAAATGCCATGGGGTATTCCCCCATGGCATTTTTTATCAGAGTTTCTTTGGTCCTTTCTTTGCAAAGAAAGGACACCCTCAACAAACACACGCACCCCGCCTCAATCGTGGCGGATGGCTTCCAGCGCGCTGATCTTGACGGCTTTATTGGCGGGCAGAATGCCCGACACCAGCCCCACCAGCGTGGCGAACACCAGCGCCGCCAGCATCAGCCACGGCGGGATCACCGACACCGACGTGGACGTGCCGCCGTAATACATCCCGCCCATCAGGCCCGAAAGGTCGAACCCCTGGCCCGACATCGCCATGATCGTGGACAGGTGGTTCAGCACAAAGCTGACCGCCACGCTGATGACCACCCCGATCACGCCGCCCAGGAACCCGATGCAGGAACTTTCCATCAAAAACATCGTGCGGATGTTGCGCAGCTCGCAGCCCAGCACCTTCATGACGCCGATCTCCCGCGTGCGCTCATAGATCGCCATCGTCATCGTGTTGATGATGTTGATGGCCGCCACCAGCAGCGACACCGCCGCCACGCCGCCAAAAATCATCTGGCTGCGCAGCACCTGCTGCTGCATCTCCTCGCGCTGCTGGTTCATCGAATAGGTGTTCTCGAACCCCAGTTCGTGGATGGCTTCCTCCACGTCGGCCACGTTCTCCAGGTCGTCCACTTTCACATACACCTGGTCATAGGACCCGTCGCCGCTGTCGGTGATCTTCGCCAGCTTGTTGTAGGCTTCCTGCACCATCTTCAGGTCCTGCGTGCGCAGGATGATGTTGCTCTGGGTCCACCAGCCCTTGCTGGCGTCCTGCTGGATGTGGCCCACCACTTCCAGTTCCCAGCTCTGGGTCTTTTCGCTGCCTTCCTCGCCGGTCTTGATCGTCAGGACCATATCGTCCTTGTCCACGTCCACGAACGGCTCCACCGGGTTGCCCAGCGCGTCGGTCTGGCCCTGCCAGCGGTAACGCTTGGGGCTGTTCAGACTGCGGCGGGTATCGTAAAAATTATAGCCCGTGTAGTCGCACACCAGCACCTGCAGCTTGTCGGCGTGGCGGTTGGCGGGGCCGGTGTCCGGCCAGCGCCCGGACGAAAGCACGAACCCCATCGGCTCCATGGCTTCGGGGTCCACGCCGGTCAGGCTGCCCAGGTCCATGGCGTAGCGGTCGTTGCGCCCCGCCGTGATCTGCCCCTGCAGGTTGTACGCCGACATATACGCCGTGGCGGCCTGCACATGGTCCAGTTGCTTGAACGAGTCGATGGCTTCGTCGTTCAGTTTGAGGCTCTGCCCGTCGGGGCCGACCGACATCCCGCCGTAGACCTGGATCTGGGTCAGGTCGCCCCAGCTTTGCAGCATTTCGTCGTTGGCCTGGGTCTGGGCGATGCCCAGCGAGATCATCAGCACCACCATACAGGTGCCGATGACTACGCCGATCAGCGTCAGGGCCGTGCGGCCCTTGCGCCGGGTCAGGTTGCGCGCGCTCAGCGCGATTTCATCAGAGATCTTCATCGCTGTCCTCTGCTTCCAGCGCGGCCAGGGCCTTCGCCTTGCTGCGCTTGCGGCGGACCACCACGACCACCACCACGATCACCGCGCCGCCGCACACAGCCAGCAGCACCCAGCCCCACACCGGCATGCCGGTGGGTTCCGGCTCGACCATATCCATGCCGGGGTCCACCATGGGGTCCTCGTGGACCAGTTCTTCCACGTTGGAGGTAAAATCTTTCGAGATGCTGCGCGGTTCACCGGCGGCGTCCTCGTAACTCAGCGTGATGGTGCCCGAAACAGGTCCGGCGGCTTCGGGGATCAGGTCAAAGTCCACGCTGCCCTCGGTGCCGGCGTTCAGGTTGCCCAGGTACTGGTAGCCGCCCGCGCCCACGTTGGTGCCGGTCAGCCGCGCTTCCAGGTTGGAAACGGGGTTCTTGCCCTTGTTCACATAAGAAAGGCTGACGGTGCCGGTATCGCCCAGATAGAGCGTATCGCTGACTTCGAGCTGGCCGACCTCAAAGCGGTCGGGCTGGCTGACGGGCACCGAGATGGAGGTGGTGCCGGTGACGGCCTTGCCGGAGACCGCCCCCGTGCCGGACAGATTGACCGTGATGTTGGCGACGGTCCCGGTGAAGCCGGACGCGGGCAGCACCGGGAAGGTGACGGTCTGCATGGTCTCCGGCGCGAGGGAGCCGAGATAATAAGACAAATTGCCGTTGGAGAGGGAGACATTTTCCGGCAGTTGGAGCGAAACGATCACATCGCTCAGGGACTCGTTGCCCGCGGTGGCGTAGACGCCCAGCGAGAGGGTGAACTCCTCGCCCGCCACGACGTTGTCGCCGTAGCTGGTGGAGCGCACCAGCAGGTTGGGCGAGGTGGTCTGGTCCTTGTCCACGCACTGGCCGATCTGGACGCTGAACTGCTGCATGGGCTTGCTGGTATCCAGATAGCTCAGGTTGATGGGCAGCGTGTTGCCGCCGCCCTGGTAGACCACGTCGCGGAACAAAAGTACATATCCGTAGTAGTTGTAGTAGGCGTTGGCGGCCTTTTCTTCCTCGGACGCTTCGCCGTTGCGCACGCGCTGCAGACGGTTCGTGTCGGGGTCGTCGTTGCTCTCAAAAAGCTGGCCGATCTCGCCCACGCCGGTGTACTGGAACACCGCGGAGTTGATGCGGGCCGAGATCTCGGACGCATCGACGCTGTAGCGGGCGGAGGAATGGTCCACCACCTGCAGCACGATGTTCACATGGTCGCCCACGTCGACGGTGGTGACTTCGCCGCCCGCGACGTCGGTGACGGTATAGGCCACCACATAGACGCCGTCGGTGTTGGTGGGGGCGGGATCGGGCACGGGGTCGGTCACGCCGCTGTCGGCGCCGCCGGACCCGTCGGAGCCATCAGAAGCGGAGTCCTCGGCCAGTGCGGGGACGCAGAGAGCGGCCGCCAGCGTGAGAGCGGCAAAAAGGGAAAACAGACGTTTGAACATCAGGGGCCTCCCGGTGATTAGAGTTTCGGTTGGAATTTCTTTGGTTCTTTTCTATGTCAAAGAAAGAACCAAAGAGATAAAAGATAAAAAATAATAGATAATAAATAAGGTGGATCGCGGGCCTGCGGCCCGCTCGAAATGCGGCGGGGCGGTCAAATCGAAACGGTGCGTTTCGGGCAGAGCGCCCGCGGGGGTTCATGGTAGCAATGCGGTTTTACGGGACGGTGATCCGTTCCCGGTCGCATTGTAGGGCGGGGTCTTGACCCCGCCGCCCCTAAGTGGGGACTTTGACGGGTCATAGAGGAAAAGCCTCCCCTCTTAGGGGAGGTGTCTGCCGTAGGCAGACGGAGGGGTGGAAACTTTCCGGCTAACGATCGCACTGCCTTTGGCAAGACCCCTCAGGCCGCTGCGCGGCCTTGGCCGGGTTGCGGTTGGCGCATCATGCTGCGCGCCTTGGAGCGGCGCTTGCATTCTGCGACCGCTGCCCCTGCTTCGTCTCGTTGTATCCGCCGCAGGCGGCGCTCGACTCCGCAGCCCCTAAAGGGGAGCCTTTACGGGTTGTAGAGGAAAAGCCTCCCCTCTTAGGGGAGGTGTCTGCCGTAGGCAGACGGAGGGGTTCTGTACCTCCCGCTAAACACGCCGTCCCCCCACAGCTTCCGGCCTTTACTTCCCTCCGGCGGCAGCCTTGTCCGGCTCCGCTTCGGCTTTTTCGCCGTTTTCTTTCGCCGCCTTGCCGCCGATGGTCAGGTCCAGCCCGGCGAACAGTTCTTCGCGATTGCGGCGGCGGGTCTCTTCGTCCTGGACGACGCTGGACTTCACCTTGCCGTCCAGGATCGTCACGATGCGGTCGGCGCAGCGGGCCAGTTCCGGCTCGTGGGTGACCATCACAAAGGTGACCTGCTGGTTTTTGGAAAGTTCCAGCATACGGTACAATACCTGCTTGCTGGTGGTGGAATCGAGGTTGCCGGTGGGTTCGTCGGCAAAAATGACCTTGGGGCTGCTCACGAACGCGCGGGCGATGCCGACGCGCTGCTGCTGGCCGCCGCTCATCTCGGTAGGCAGATGGTTGGCGCGGCCCAGCAGGCCCATGCTTTTGAGTTCCTTGCGGGCCAGGGCCAGCCGGGTCTTTTTGTCCACGCCCTTGAACATCAGGGGCAGGGCGACGTTTTCGGCGGCGGTCATGGTGGGCAGCAGGTTGTAACTCTGGAAGATGAACCCCAGATGTGCCTGCCGGAAACGGGCCAGATCCGTCTCCGACATGGCGCTGATCTCGTGTTTGCCAATGAAAACCTTGCCGCGGGTGGGTTTTTCCAGCCCGGCAAGCTGGTTGAGCAGGGTGCTTTTGCCGCTGCCGGACTGGCCGACGATGCAGCAGAATTCGCCTTTTTCGATGGATAGGTCGATGTCGCTGAGTGCGACGACCCGTTCCTTGCCGACGGCATAGACCTTGCGCAGGTGTTCGGTGCGGATGATGGGCGCCAAGGCGGCACCTCCCTTCATGGGGTAGGATCGACCTTATTCTACCATACTTCGACAGGAAAAAGAAGAGGCAGGGTGTAAATTTTTGCGGGGAAGCCATCGTTTTGGGATATGCCGTTTCTGTCGGTCTGTAGGGCGGGGTCGTACCCCGCCGCGGGGACATCCCGAAAGGTGCTGCGTGGCCGGGAAGTAGGACCCCTCAGGCCGCTGCGCGGCCTTGGCCGGGTTGCGGTTGGCGCATCATGCTGCGCGCCTTGGAGCGGCGCTTGCATTCTGCGACCGCTGCCCCTGCTCCGTCTCGCTGCATCCGCCGCAGGCGGCGCTCGACTCCGCAGCCCCTAAAGGGGAGCCTTTAACGGGCAGTAGAGTAAAGCCTCCCCTTATAGGGGAGGTGTCTGCGAAGCAGACGGAGGGGTGGGAACCTTCCTGCAATCCGGCACCTTGCGGGCAACAAAAAATAGGGCGGGGTCAAGACCCCGCCCTACAAAGCCACGTAAAATATTATTCTTTTCTTATAAGAAAAGAACCAAAAGAATTTTAACCAAAAAGGCATGGGTGTACACCCATGCCTTTTTCTCTGGAATTTCTTTGGTCCTTTCTTTGCAAAGAAAGGACATTTCCCTCCCCCTGCCAAACCGTCAGGATGTCCGGCCCGGATAGTTCCGGTACGCGAACACGACCACGAAAAGGCAGGCATAGACCGTCGTGATGAACAGGGCCAGGCTGTGCCCTACCGGCAGCAGGGGCAGCAGCACAACGGGCAGCACAAAGGCCACGTCTGTCAGCACGGCGCGGCGGCGGGGGCCGGTCCGCCCATGCTTGCGGGCCAGCGTAAAAAGCCCGTATGCGCCCAGCAGCACCGACAAAACAAGCGGTACACCGTCGCTTTGCAAAAACAACGTATGGTAAAACAGATTGCTGGCCGTGTTTACCAGCACATACCCGAACAGGGTCGCGGCATAGGCGTTTTTCAAAAAGGCCCCCTCCTCTCTGGGGGCGGCGGCGCGCCGTCCCCCACCCTTTTTTACAGTATAACAGAAATTTTTCGCACAGGAAACGGCAGAACCTACAAAATCAGACGCTCTGTTTTGGCAAAAACGCCGAAACGCCCCCGCCGGACCGCGCCGGGTTCACAGGATGAGCAGCAGCATCGCGCCGACGGCGGCCGCCGCCAGCAGCAGGACGCCCGCGCCGATCAGAAGCCGCTTCGCCGTGCTCATCTGGTGGACGTTGTCCAGAATTTCGGTCACTTCGGCGGACATATCCGTGCCGGCCTTGGAATCGTGCTGGGCGTAGATGTCCATGGGGTCGGTCTCCTTGCCTTTGAGCAGATAGTCGGTGGTAACGCCGAAAATTTCGCTCAGGCGGACGATCTTCTCGCTGTCCGGCAGCGCCTGCCCGCTTTCCCTTAGTTAAAGATATGAACCCTCATTATCAGTCTACTTTTCCAATAAATCGGTAGTATATCTCAATTTCCTGTATTCTTTCATTATCCTCATTCGTTGTTGCTTCGTGAATGAGGATTTTTTCTATCATTGCATTTAATAGCGATGCTGTCAGTTCCTTTGGTACAGAATACTCTTTGATTAACTCAATCCACTTTTCAGCACCTATCATATCCTGTTCCATTTTACTTAGTTCTTCTCTTAGGTTCGTTATCTGCTGTTCCAGTTCTATTTGTTCTTTTTGATACTTGCTAGACAACATCACAAAATTTCGCTCCGTTATCTTCTCACAGGCTCTATCTTCATACATTTTCACAAACAGACGGTCAATCTCATTTTGTCGGTTCTCAGCTTTCTTCAAGGCACTTGCTTTTTTCTTCTTTTCCCGTATTCGCTCTGCATTGCCGACTTTCTGTATCTTGTTCAATACCTTTTCTTCGTCCTGCTGTACTGCATTAGCCCAATACTGCAATCGTTCCAATACGGCTTGATACAGCGCATCATAGCGGATATAGTGCATAGAACAATAACCTTTGCCAAACTGTCCGTAGAAACTGCAAGAATAATAACTATACGGTGTTTTATTCGCCTTATTTGTCGCGAACCGCATAGACCAGCCACAATCCGCACACTTGACAAGCCCTGCAAATATCGGCGTTGCCTTTTCCTTTGTCTGTCTGCGTCTTGATTTTATCTGCTCCTGCACACGATAGAACACTTCCTTGTCAATAATCGGCTCGTGGGTATTTTCTACTCGAAACCACTCACTTTCGGGCTTACGCACTTTCTTTTTACTCTTGAACGATACCGTAGACTGCATATTGTGAACGCTGTTTCCTATATAAACCTCATTTTTCAATATCGCCTTGACATGAGCAATTGTCCACTCGTAACGCTTGCTTTCGGGTTTGCCCTCAAAGATGTGTGCAAAAGTACCATACCTTGTAAAATTCAGCCATGACGCTGTCGGAACTTTTTCTTCTCGCAGTATCTTTGTGATTTTGGCACTTCCATAACCTTGATAGGCTAGGGAAAAGATTTTTTCAACAATCCATTTTGTTTCATCATCAATCAACAGTTTCCCTTTGATGTCGGGGTGTTTCTTATATCCTAACGGAGCATAAGCCCCATAATACGCACCCTCTGCAAATTTTGTCTTAAAGGCTGATTTCACTTTACGGCTCGTATCTCTTGCTACCCATTCATTGATGATGTTCTTAAATGGTGCAATCTCACTTTCGCCTTTTTCGCTGTCTACACCGTCGTCAATCGCTATGTAACGGACATTATGGCTGGGAAAATACAATTCTGTATATTGTCCTGTCATAATATAATTTCTGCCAAGTCGGGAAAGGTCTTTCGTTACAACACAGTTGATTTTTCCTGCCTCTATATCTTCAATCATTCTTTGAAAACTCGGTCTTTCAAAATTTGTTCCCGACCAGCCGTCATCAATATATTCATCAATCACATTCAAATGATGTTCTTTTGCATATAGACGCAACATACACCTTGTATCTTATATTTATTTTCTATTGATATGCTGTTTTAGACCTGTCGGGTAAAAAGAATATGGTGTGAAGTGAAATAAGTTCTTATAACCTTATAAATCGTTGCATATCAGCAGTTTTGTATTTATTTTTTCTCTTGTCTTTTGTAATAGTACCCCCCTGTTAGATAACGGGGGCTTTGAACGGCTCACTAACGCTCGCCCAACCGCCAAAGCAAACCAGACACTCGCCAGCAAGCTGGCGTGGCTCTATGTCTTCGACCGCCACCGTGTCTGGATTACTCCGTCGGTTTATAGCATTATCTTAGCTATAATCATCATCTTTTATGTTCACATTTTTATTTTCCCTTTTTAATTTCTGTTCCTCAATTTTCATCATTTTATATGTATATCTAAGTTGCCATATTAGAACTACGACAAGAATAATATCATAAATAAACCAAAAGCTTCCCATAAATAATGGTGTTATAAAACACAAGATAATGACAACAGGGATAAACCAAAGCGTTCTTCTAAATTTCCCTTTATAGTTCATATTCCAGTAAATAACTGATTTGTCTTTTTTTCTTGATGTATTTGTAGTTTCTGCTTTCTCAATAACCTCCGGTGAGATTTTATGAAGCAAATTTGAAATTTCTTTCTGTCGAAGTTCATCTGCATATTCTCTTTCGCTAGGGAATCGAAATTCTTCTCCATTCGAATATATAATCCGAATTTGCTCATAATTTACAATAGGGCTTTCATGGAAATAATAGATTTTCTCAACCCCAGTTCTTGGAATAAGACGACCAGCAATCACTACCCAGTTTTCACTAATCAGAACAGGAACATATTTTCGCAACATCTTGTGCTCAAACTGTACTTTTTCAAAACATTCTCCTTGTAGTGCTTCTTTAAGTTCCTCTTTTGTTTTCACATGATTTAACACAGGAACAGAATGATAAGGCAATCTAATATACCGCCATACCTTGCGAGCTGTTAAAATTGTTATCATCCAAAATAAAGCTGTAAGGAATATAAATACATTACGAGGATCGTTGATGGTTACGAAAATTCCTCTGACTGCACCATATAAACAAAATAACCATAATAAAGCGAGTAATATTTTCTTCAATGGATAGAATCTAAGCCATTCTATCTTTGTTAAAAAATTTAATTGTGAAGTTTGTAAATTTTCTTTAGCTTTACTGCTTTCATCAGCGATTAGTTCCATAAGATTTTTTCTAACATAACTAGGAAGATTAACTGCTAGAAATATGAATGCAATAAAAACGATAGTGTACATTATTTCCTCATCTCCTCTTTAAGCTTTTCTAATGTAACAACGACTAAAAATAACAATTTGTGCTTTCTTAATTACCTTCTTTTTTATTGTTTCTGTTGATATTAGAGCTTAACAAACAAATTCCAGAGCATAAAAATACAATCCAAATCATAAAATTCTCTTGATTTATCACATTATAAATCAAACATATTATGCTGAGTATAATCTGAACAAGCGAACAAATTATCCCTATTTTTTGAGATGTTATTTTTCTATTCATCATTGTTTCCTCCACAACTTCTAACTTATCGTTCTTTTATATCAAATTATATTACACTAGAAATGAAAAGTCACTCTTTTTCATTTATACTATAAAAATTTATTAGATATAGAAAAAGACATTATGTCTCTAGTGTCATTCTCTTATACAACAGTATTCTGCAAGCAGGTAAACACAGGTTATTTCTTAATATCCTTTAGTTTGGGAAACTCCGGTCTCCCATTTGGACACCGACTGCCGCGTAACGTCCATCAGCG
>SAMEA3387511__coassemble_1755_pt1 | contig 18466 bp, 13 predicted proteins | sample SAMEA3387511__metabat2_low_PE_011 | metagenome-assembled genome bin SAMEA3387511 (sample SAMEA3387511) | Felis catus | biome: Faeces | place: United Kingdom | collected 2012
GGAAAGGTCATGGCGTATCTGTTTCAACGGCTCGCTGTCTGTCAAACGTATTGAATTGCTTTATTCAGTTGTCAAAGAACGATTGAAAGAAGAAAATCATCTTTCCTATATACCGCGTCGGAAAAGAGGGAAAATGTAACCAAAATTAAAAACTTTTTCTTTTCATACCCTAACTACCTATGCAATACCGTTACTGCCAACAATGGAATGAAATATTTTCTTACTCCATATCAGGACAGAAAAGCGTTATTTGTATCACATTTCTTAAACTTTTTTCTTTCTACGCCATATAGGGAACGGAAACCTTAAATTGTTAAGTTGAGAATAAAATAATTTTCCCTTTTCACACCAAAACTCAACGGCTAATACCTGTTTGAATACAAAATCAAGAAATAACATATAATTTCTTCTTTCTTGCACCAACACTCGACACGAACAAAGTATTTGAATACAAATGGACGATAGTTTTTCCTCTTTTCATAGAACACTGTCCGCTTAATGTGATTTTCCGACATTTTTTTAAAACTTTTTTCTTCTTTTTGCATAACACTGTCCAGTAATAGCGAATTTGTGGTGTGATTTTGAAAAACTTTTCTACTTTCACACCATATAGGGAATGAAAACCTCGATTTAATGACCTGTTTTCAAAAAAAGTTTAGATTTTCTCAACTTCACTCCATATAAGGAATAGAAACCTTGTTTTGTTGCAGGTTTTTCAAAATAATTTCAATTTCTTTTTAATCTTCGTATCTGTACATCAAATAAAATTTTCATGACCTCAAGTTAGATTTCCTGTTCTCGCACCATATCTGTACGAAAGTTGATGTTTTGTTGCGGATTTCTCAAAGAAATTAAAAAATACCGTCATTCTCTTGTGGAACAGCGGTATCTATTCGTTCTTCTATGGTCGATTTTTCTAACTGTAATAAATGTTTATGCTTGTCTTTAAGTTCTGCCTGTTCAATCATATCTTTTAGTATCGTTGTATGATTTTCTCTGTCTAATGCTTGTACCATTTTTATAGTTGGTGCAACCTGTCTTTGTAACCAATGCAACGCTTTTTGTAAAGTATAAGGTTCTGGCTTTGTAGTTAATCGTATCGGTTCTCTGTTTTCCCCTACAAACCACGCCCAATCATCATTTGTTTTCCATTGACTTTTTGGCTTGTCGTCCTCTCTGTCAACAAAGCGGACATAATGATTGATGATAGAAAAAGCGGTGCGTTCAGCGTCCCGATAGGTCAGTAAATCTACAACCGCATAATAGGCTCGTTCATTCTTCATGCGTATTTCAAAGCGGTTCTTAATCTCTGTATCTTCAACTTCTATACCATTCTTGACATACTGCTCATAATTTTTCTGATAAGCACACATATATAATTCACTGCTTGTTGAACCGAGATATAAGGTTTCTCCTGTATTCTTTGGTAAATCGCTACCACATTTTTCCGTACCGCTGTAATCTTTCTGCTTACGGAAGTAGGAGATACATTCGCCAGCCTTGTATTTTTCCTTTAATTTTGGAATATTTAATATTCCTGCTTTATCATTGATTGCCAAGTCAAGACGTTTCATCTTACCACTTGCCGTTAAACAATCAAGCATGAAGTCATACCATGAGCGTTCCTGTGCCAATAGATAACTTTCCATTTGACGACAGCCTCTGCCTTTCAGTTCCAATAAAACACCTAAATGCTCTTGCATAGAACACATGATATTGATGTCGCCTAAAACATATTTGCTTTCATATCCGTATTTTCCATAATCTTCATAAAGCATATAATCAGATTTCAGTTGTAATACATCTCGGATAATCGCCAATGCGTCCGTAGTAGGAAAGCGGACACGAAAGTAATCAATCAACAGAAATAGTGGTTCTTGCGGATTGAAACGCTCAATCTGTTTTTGTATTATTTGTTTTAGTTCATCAGAGGGAACAACAATGCCGTTCTCTATTTGATTAAAATATGTACGACTGATACCACAGGCAACGGCAAATCTTCTTTGAGATACCCCATATTCATTGCGTTTATGTTTTAATTCTTCAATAAAATTTTTATCATTCATTCTTTAATTCCTCCAATCAAAAAAGCAACTATCATTTACTGATAATTGCCTGTACTTAAATTTTTCCTAAAAGAAAAAGACAATCAATTTCTTATTTGAAATCAACTGTCTTTCCTATGTCTTATTCAATTTTTATGTGTTAAATGAGTGCTTTTTAGTTAACACCCTGTCAAAAGCGGTTTTACCTTGTAAATACAGCGTTTTCCGCTTTGTAATGTCTATTGTTTCTTGTTTTTTGTGCCCCCCTTGTTAGATAACGGGGGCTTAATCTTCGCTCGCCACAGGTTCGCTCACAGACGAAGTGAACCAGCCACTTGCAAGACATGGCAGAAAAATCTGAGAGATTTTCCTGCCACCGTGTCTGGATCACTCCGTCTGTGCAACTAATAATATATCGTAATCTGAAACGAGAATTTTTTGTATCACTCAACTACATATCCATATTCTGTATGTGGTAAATATCTTACAGTTATTTTATCCCCTATGTCATTACCTGTTCCCCAATACTTTAAGGAATGGTCTTCTCTCGTTTTATCATCTCTAATATGTATTCTTCTTTCACTATTAGAGTTTTCTCCAGACATTGAGCCTTGTGTGACTTCGCCTGTAACTTCAATTAAATTACCAGAGAGTAAATAAGGTATATCCAAACAACAAGGAACAGTTATAAATATACCGAGAATCAATAATCCTACAACCGCCATGATATTGATTATTTTTTCCCATTTTTGATATTTTAATTTTTCTTCTTCATTGATAGCCTTTCGTTTAATAAACTTCCCATTTTTCTTCTTATGTAAAATATACATAATTAAAACTATAAAGGATATAATAATCAATCCAAAAGTTCTGAACATCAATAGTGCCATAAGATTTTCATACTCCTTTCCCAAAGACAGCTATTTATTAACTGCTTTATCAGCTAATCGTTTATCACCCCACGGTGTTTTCAATAGAACTTCATTATCAATAATGCCTGCTCTAATAATTTCAATAGGTTTATCCAATTGAAAAATATTTTTATCATCTATATTGATACTAGATTGAAATTCTTCAAAATTTTCAAACACTTTATCTTGAAATATGAAAGATATATTTTCTTTGCATTCTTCAGCATTAGCAGGCAAAACACAAGACCCCATTGTATATTGTTTTCCCTCGTATAAAAAATCAATAAGAGCAAAAGCCATATCATTCTCATAGTCAGACTTAATAATTTCTATAACATCTGTTCCCATTATGAATAAAGATTTATTCTGCTTTTTTCCAAAGCCAAACATAAAACGCCTCCTTAATAAAAAACAAATTGTTCAAAAAACTTATTTATATTTCAATAAGATTATAACATTTACCTAGTATGTAGTCATTATTTTTCTGCTTTCTGTCAAATATATTTTTTATCCCTTGAATTATCAAGGGTATAAACATTGCTACGCAACAGGCTCTTGACAATTCATGTTCTAAAAAATGATTGATAGTTAAGCAGAAAAAGAATAATTATGCTGTATCACACTAGCAAAAAAGACATCTCATATCCTGTATGAAATGCCATTTTGCTTTTCTTTATGCTATTTTCTTTGTCGTATCAAGGTTCTTTCAATCGTAGTAAATTAGTGGTAAATTTCTTTTGTGTTTTCATTCATGTTGCTTAAAATCCCTGTGCTTATGCAGATAATCAGATTTTCAAACTTTTTTATAAGAAAAGAAGAATACAAACACGCCCCAGCGATTGACAAGTTTACTTGGTAATGTATATACTGGGGGTATATTAGGTGGATACGCCCTGAAAGGCGTAGCATGACCGGACAGTAAGACCCCTCAGTCTGCACCTGCGGCGCAGCCTTGGCCGGGTTGCGGTTAACGCATCATGCTGCGCGCCTTGGTGCGGCGCTTGCATTCTGCGACCGCGGCCCCTGGCTCCGTCTCGCTGCATCCGCCGCAGGCGGCGCTCGACTCCGCAGCCCCTAAAGGGGAGCCTTTTAACGGGCAGTAGAGTAAAGCCTCCCCTTGTAGGGGAGGTGTCTGCCGCAGGCAGACGGAAGGGTTTTGTACTTCCCGACAACCACGCCGTACCGGGAAAATTGATTTTTTCCCCCGGATGTAGGGGTGGCCTGTTCGCGGCGTCCGCGCCCCTGTAAAGCGGTGAAAAATAATGGATGATACGCTGATTTTGAAGAACAGGCTCAAAGAAGCGCGGGCGGAACGCGGGCTTTCGCAGGCGCAGCTTGCCGGGTTGGTGGGCGTGTCCCGCAATACCATCAGTTCGATCGAAACGGGCCAGTTCAACCCCACGGCCAAACTGGCGCTCGTTTTGTGTATCGCGCTGGATAAAAAGTTCGAGGACCTGTTCTATTTTTGAACGGACGGCGGCAGGACCCTGTTGAAAATTCTTTTGCTTCTTTTCTTATAAGAGAAGAAGAAAAACCGGAGGTGTCGGCATGAACAATCAGGAACAGATGATAAAAACCCTGTCCGCCCTGCTGAAGGAGGGGGAAACCCTTCGTTACCCGGTCTACGGGACCCTCAAACAGAAAAGCGGACATTGCTTTGGGTATTTTGGATTGACGGAAAAGTACCTGCTGGTCGCCCTGCTGCGGGGGGACTCGAAAGCAGTCGGCTGGACGGCCCGCGTTCCGCTGGACATAAAGAAGGTCACTGTCAAAAAGGGGCTGTTCCCCCTGTTCCGGCATATCCGTATCGAGTTTAACGAGGGCGAGCCTGTGCGCTTTCAGGCTTCCAGAACTGTATATGGCATCGCCGATCAGGCGGAAAACCTGGAAGGATTCATCCACTTTGTTCAAAGCCATTGAGTTGCGGCGTTGTCCTTTCTTTGCAAAGAAAGGACCAAAGAAATTCCAATAAACCCAGACCATAGCAGGTCGATAACTCCGTTTCTGCTGCTGTAGGGAGGGGTCAAGACCCCGCCGTGGGCACGTCCCGGCAGGTGCAAAACCCTTCCGTCTGCCTTCGGCAGACACCTCCCCTATGAGGGGAGGCTTTAGGTTGCTGCCCACCCAAAAGGCTCCCCTACCAGGGGAGCTGGCCGCGCAGCGGCCTGAGGGGTCCTCCTGCCCGGCATTGCAGTACCTTCCGGGACGCTTCTGCGGCGGGGTCAAGACCCCGCCCTACAAACTGCCGCAAACGGCATTTGCTGTTTTCCATCTTCCAGTCGCCCCCCACCTTGCCCTTTTTACAAAGAAATTCCCCTGAAAAATTCTTTTGCTTCTTTTCTTATAAGAAAAGAAGAAGAAAAGTACATTGCGTCCGCCCCGTCGCGGTGGTACAATGGGAAAAAACACAGGAGGTGCGTCACGATGGAACGCATGGCATGGCGCGGCCGTATCAAACCCGGCTGCAAGGCGGAGTATATCCGCCGTCATAACGAGATCTGGCCCGAAATGAAAGAGGTCCTCAAGGCGGCAGGCATCTGCAATTACACCATTTTTGCCGACGGCGACGAACTGTTCGGCTACTATGAGTGCGAAAAGGGCATCGCCTTTGCGGAAAAGACCCAGGCCGAAAGCCCGGTCGTGGACCGCTGGAACGAATACATGAAGGACATTCTGGAACTGGTCATGGACCCCGTCACCGGCGCCCAGCCCAAACTGGAACCCGTGTTCCGGCTGGATTGAGGGCGGTCAAAAGGGGCAACACTCGCGCACGGCTGCGCCTGACGTTCGTGTTTAACGGGTTGCGGTGCCCGCATCGCGCGGCGCGCCTTGTGGCGGCGCTTGCGCTCTGCGACCGCTGTCCCTACTCCGCCTCGCTATATCCGCCGTAGGCGGCGCTCGGCTCCGCAGCCCTCTTTGGAATCCCCTTCGACAAAATTTACCCCAAAATCGCGCACTCGTCGCAGGCTCCTCGCACACAATTTTGGGGTAAATTTCCCTGTATGTGTCCTCGCCGGTCGGCACAATCTTCGGCCTAAGAGCCGGGCCTATGGCCCGGTTGGCCTTCGAAACGCGCCTGCGGGCGCAGTGTCCGCCGGCGAGGACGTATTTTTTTAACCTAAAAAGGCTGTGGGAGCATGCTCCCACAGCCTTTTGTTTAAAATTTCTTCGGTTCCTTCTTTATAAAGAAGGAACAAAACGCAGCCTTACGCCAGCACGAAACTCTGGATCGCCCAGATGCCCAGGACCACCACGCCCAGAGCGATGCGGTACCAGCCGAAAACCGTGAAGGTGTGCTTCTTGACGTAGTTCATCAGGAACCGGATGGCCGCCATGGATACCAGGAACGCCACCAGGCATCCCACCGCCAGGGCGGCGATCTCGGCCACCGTGAAGGTGCTGCCGCCCGCCACGTACTTCACCAGTTTCAGGCCCGACGCGCCCGCCATGACCGGGATCGCCAGGAAGAAGGTGAACTGCGACGCCGCGGGGCGGCTCATGCCGCACAGCAGGCCGCCCACGATGGTCGCGCCGCTGCGGGACGTGCCGGGGATCATGGCCAGCACCTGCCACGCGCCCACCAGGACCGCCTGCTTGTAGGTGATGTGACTGAGTTTGGTGGTGGTGGGCACCCGCGGCCGCCGTTCGATCAAAATGAACGCAACACCGTACACAATAAGCATCAGGGCGACCACGACGCTGTTATACAGGTGGGCGTCGAGCCAGTCGTCCAGCAAAAGGCCCAGCACGGCCGCCGGCAGGCAGGACACGATGATCTTGCACCACAGCCGCACCACCGGCCAGCGGATATGCCGCGAAAACCCGGAATCCCGGCCGTTGTCGCCGCAGAAAGGCCACAGCTTCTTGAAATACAGCACCACGACGGCCATGATCGCGCCAAGTTGGATCACCACACGGAACATCGACATAAATTCATCGCTGAAACTGAATTTCAGCACCTGTTCCGCCAGGATCATGTGCCCGGTGCTGGAGATCGGCAGCCATTCGGTGATGCCTTCGATCACGCCGTACACGACCGAGCGCAAAAGGTCAAACAGTAACTCCATAGGGAAAACACGCCTCCTTGTCGTCTTTCTATCATACCATAAAACGAGGAACGGGGGTACTCTTTTTTGGAAATTTACAAGTATTTTCCCGCCCCGCTTGCCGTTTTGCCCGCGGCACACTATAATAAAGGAAGAACTTGCTGCAATGAGAGGGATCGGAAAGATGTACAAGACCGTACTGTTTGATCTGGACGGTACTTTGCTGAACACCATCGACGACCTGGCCGATTCGGCCAACCGCGTCTGTGCGGCCCATGGCTGGCCGCAGTACCCGGTGGAGCGGTACCGTTATTTTGTGGGCAACGGCATCCCCAAGCTGGTGGAGCGTTTCAGCCCGGAATCAGCCCGCGACCCGGCCACGCTGGCCGCGACCCTGCGGGAATTTGACGCCCAGTATGGGGCGCATATGTTCGACAAGACCGCCCCCTACCCCGGTATGCCGGAACTGCTGGCCCGGCTGCACGCGCGCGGCGTGCGGATGGCGGTGTATTCCAACAAGGCCGACACCTTTGCCGGGGACGTGGTGGCGCGGTATTTTGACCCGGCCTTGTTCGAGGTGATCCGGGGCGCGCGGCCCGGCGTGCCCACCAAACCCGCGCCGGAAGGCACCCGCGCGCTGCTGGCGGCGCTGGGCGCGGACCCGGCCGCAGGCGATGTGCTGTATGTGGGCGACAGCAACGTGGACGTTGCCACGGCGCACAACGCAGGGCTGCCCTGCTGCGGCGTGCTGTGGGGGTTCCGCACCCGGCAGGAGTTATTGGAAGCCGGGGCGGAGTACCTGGCCGCCGACGCGGCAGAGCTGGAAGCCGTTATTTTGCAAAATGATTTTGCAAAATAAAAATAATAGATAAAAGATAATAGATAAAAAATAAGGTGGAACGCGGCCTGCGGCCGCGAATAATTTGGGCGTTCCGTGGAAAACGGGCGGTCTTGCCTGTAAGGTTTTGAGGGACGATGTGTTGCAAACCGCCGTAAACGCCATTGTGTATTTGCTCCATCCCGGCAGATTGTAGGGGCAGCATGTATGCCGCCCGTGCCCGTCGCCCTGTAGGGCGGGGTCTTGACCCCGCCGCGCAGGACCTTCCGTGGCCCGAACCCTTCCGGGATATGGCAAGGTTCCCACCCCTCCGTCTGCCTGCGGCAGACACCTACGGGTTGCGGTTGGCGCATCATGCTGCGCGCCTTGGCGCGGCGCTTGCATTCTGCGACCGCTGCCCCTGCTTCGTCTCGCTGCATCCGCCGCAGGCGGCGCTCGACTCCGCAGCCCCTAAAGGGGAGGCTTTTCCTCTACTGCCCGTTAAAGGCTCCCCTTCGGAAACTACTTTTCACGTTGCAAGCCACTCAAAGGCTCCCCTCATAGGGGAGCTGGCCGCGCAGCGGCCTGAGGGGTCCTCCCACCCGGTCGCGCATCACTTTCCGGGATGTACCACGGCGGGGTCAAGACCCCGCCCTACAAACCGCCGTAAACGCCATTGTGTATTTGCCCATCCCGGCAGGTTGTAGGGGCGGCATGTATGCCGCCCGTGCCCGTCCGCCCTGCCCGGCGTGTTCCGGGTCGCCGCAAACGCCCGCGGGCGTGGACGGTGGCCGTGCGTTCCCGCGGGACCGCCGCCCATTCCCGTCACCCTGTAGGGCGGGGTCTTGACCCCGCCGCGCGGTGTTTACCCTGCCTGTACGGCTCCGGGGCGGCGATCCGTCCGCCGCGCGCCGTATCGGAGCGGGCCGCAGGCCCGCGATCCACCAAATTTATTATCTCTTATCTCTTATCTCTTATCTCTTATCTTTTATCTCTTTTACCTTTCCCACCCGTATCCGTCAAATATTTCCTAAGGGAGTTGATATACTATGATCGTGCAGCACTACAAAGATATGCTGGGCGCCAAGTCGGTGATTCGTGAAATTTCGGAATGGAGCGCCGCCCGCGGCGCCGAGATCGGCTACGAAAACGTGTTCGATTACTCCCTGGGGAACCCGTCGGTGCCCTGTCCGCCGCAGTTCACGGCGGCCTGCCGCGACCTGCTGGAACACACCGACCCCGTATCCCTGCACGGCTACACCCCCACGCTGACCCTGCCCGAAGTGCGCGCCGCCGTGGCCGAAAGCCTGAACCGCCGCTTCGGCATGGACTACACCGCCGCCCATATCTTCATGACGGCGGGGGCGGCGGGGGCGCTGGCGCACGCCCTGCGCTGCGTGGGGGCGCCGGGGCAGAACGTGGTGACGTTCGCGCCCTTTTTCCCGGAGTACAAGCCCTATGTGGAGGGCGCGGGGCTGACGCTGCGTGTGGCCCCGCCCCGGTACGAGGACTTCCAGATCAATTTCGACGCGCTGGAAAAACTTCTGGACGAAAACACCGCCGCCGTGCTGATCAATTCGCCCAACAACCCCAGCGGGGCGGCCTACAGTGCGCCCACCCTGACGCGGCTGGCCAACGTGCTGACCGCGGCTTCGCGGCGGTACGGGCACCATATCTTCCTGATCTCGGACGAGCCCTACCGCGAGATCGCGTTCGGCGGGCTGCAGGTCCCCTACCCGGCCCGCTTCTACGCCGACACGCTGACCTGCTACTCGTTCTCCAAGAGTTTGAGCGTGCCCGGTGAGCGCATCGGCTACCTGGCCGCCAACCCGCACTGCGAGGGCGCCGACTTCATCGTGCCCATGTGCGGGCAGATCTCGCGCGGGACGGGGCATAACTGCCCGTCGGGGCTGTTCCAGCTGGCCGTCGCCCGCTGCCTGGACACGACCAGCGACCTTTCGGTGTACGAGACCAACATGGAACTGATCTACGCCGAACTCAAACGCCTGGGCTTCACGGTGCGCAAGCCCGACGGCACGTTTTATATCTTCCCCAAGGCGCTGGAACCCGACGCCAACGCCTTCTGCCGCAAGGCGATGCAGTATGACCTGGCGCTGGTCCCCGGCGACAGCTTCGGCTGTCCGGGATACTTCCGCATGGCCTATTGCATCGAGACCGAGAAAGTCCGCCGCAGCTTCCCAGCGCTGGAACGCTTTGTGAAGGAACAGTACGCCTGAGCTTCAAAAGGGGCAACAGTCGCGCACGGCAATTGCCTAACGCTCCTGTTTAACGGGTTGCGGTTGACGCATCATGCGGCGCGCCTTGGTGCGGCGCTTGCATTCTGCGACCGCTGCCCCTGCTCCGTCTCGCTGCATCCGCCGCAGGCGGCGTTCGACTCCGCAGCCCTCTTTGGAATCCCCTTCGACAAAATTTTACGGCAAATCGCGCACTCGTCACTTCGTTCCTCGCACACTCTTGCCGTAAAATTTCCCTGTATGTGTCCGTGCCGTCGGCACATGTCCGCCGGCACGGACGGATTTTGAAAATCTGCCGGAAGATTCAATTGGATCTTATCTGTAGGGCGGGGTCTTGACCCCGCCGCAAGAGCATCCCGGAAGGTGCTGCGCGCCCGGATAGTAGAACCCCTCAGTCTGCGCCTTCGGCGCATCCAGCTCCCCTGGTAGGGGAGCCTTTGAGTGGCTTGCAGCGTGAAAAGTAGCTTTCGGAGGGGAGCCTTTGCCGGGTTGTAGAGTAAAGCCTCCCCTCTCAGGGGAGGTGTCTGCCGAAGGCAGACGGAGGGGTGGAACCTCCCCCTGCCCGGAAACTTTCGGAAAATGCAAAAAACCTACCCCCGCCGCATTTTAAGCGGGCCGTAAGGCCCGCGGTCCACCTTATTTTTTATCTTTTATCTCTTATCTTTTATCTAACCAAAGGGAGTCCGCTTATGTCATTGCTACGTCGAATCCTTCCCGTCGCGCTGGCGGCCGTGTTGCTGGCCGGGTGCGGTAAACAGGCCGCGCCCGAACCCACCCCCACGCCTTCGCCTTCCCCGACGGCCACCCCGACCCCTACCCCGGAACCCACACCCACGCCGGAGATCGAACTGGCAATGGCGACGGCTTCCACCAACGCCACCAAGGACGCGCCGGAAGTGACCGACCCCACCACCTGGGACGAGAACGGCAAGGCGCTGATGGAACAGCTGGAAGAACAGTTCGCGGCCGAGGGCATGACGCTGGACGCGCAGGACGGCTACCCCTACCTGATCGCGGTGAACCGTGCGGCCAGCACCGTGACCGTGTACACGGCGGATGAGGAAAACCGCTACACCGTGCCGTTCATGGCGATGGTGTGCAGCGGCGGCGACGACACTCCCACCGGCTACTGGACCACGCCGGTCAGCTACGACTGGCGGCTGTTGCTGGGGCCCAGCTACGGGCAGTACGCCACGCGGATCTATAGCGGCTACCTGTTCCACAGCGTGCCGTATTACAGCCAGCATAAGGACGACCTGGAATACGACGAGTTCAATGAACTGGGCACGCCCGCCAGCCTGGGGTGCATCCGGCTGGCCGTGGTGGACGTGAAGTGGATCTACGATAATTGCCCCATCGGCACGCCGGTGGTGATCTATGACGACGCCGAAAACCCCGGCCCCATGGGCAAGCCCGGCACGATGTACACCGACCCCAAGGACGAGGACAAGCGCGGCTGGGACCCCACCGACCCGGACCCGGAGAACCCCTGGGACGACGCCTACCTGACGGGCACGGCGATCCGCAGCCAGGCAGCCTGGGACCAGTGGGACGAAAAGCATGAGGAATGGCAGGCGAGCCTGACCCCCACCGACCTACAGGGCTGGAGCACCGATTCCAGCATTGTGGGCACAAGAGGATAAAGCGCAAAGGCGCCCCCGCGGGGGCGCCTTTTTGCGCAGATAAAAAAGAAAAGATAAAAGATAAAAAATAAGGTGGAGCGCGGGCCTTGCGGCCCGCGCGAAATGCGGCGGGGGCTTGCCCCCGCCACGGGTATGTCCCGACAGGTGCGGCGCGGCCGGGTGGTAGAACCCCTCAGGCCGCTTCGCGGCCCTGGCCGGGTTGCGGTTAGCGCATCATGCTGCGCGCCTTGGAGAGGCGCTTGCATTCTGCGACCGCTGCCCCTGCTTCGTCTCGCTGTATCCGCCGCAGGCGGCGCTCGACTCCGCAGCCCCTGGGAGGGGAGCCTTTAACAGGCAGTAGAGGAAAAGCCTCCCCTCGTAGGGGAGGTGTCTGCCGAAGGCAGACGGAGGGGTTGGAACTTTCCCGCACCCCGACCATTTCCGGGTAATAGAAAACGCCGCGGGTATGTCCCGGCAGGTGCAGCGCGGCCGGGCGGTAGAACCCCTTAGGCCGCTTCGCGGCCCTGGCCGGGTTGCGGTTCGCGCATCATGCTGCGCGCCTTGGAGAGGCGCTTGCATTCTGCGACCGCTGCCTTGCCGCGAAGCGGCAACGACCGGAGCGATGAGCGAAGGGCGAACTTCTGTATTAAATCGCCGAAAAGGCGATTATGACGCCGGGAAAGACAGTTTGCCTTACTACATCCGCCGCAGGCGGCGCTCGACTCCGCAGCCCCTGGGAGGGGAGCCTTTGACGGGCAGTAGAGTAAAAGCCTCCCCTTGTAGGGGAGGTGTCTGCCGAAGGCAGACGGAGGGGTTGGAACTTCCCCGCACCCCGACCATTTCCGGGGAATAGAAAACGCCGTGGGTATATCCCGGCAGGTGTAGCACGGCCGGGCGGTAGAACCCCTCAGTCTGCGCCTGCGGTGCATCCAGCTCCCCTGGGAGGGGAGCCTTAACGAGCAGTAGAGTAAAAGCCTCCCCTTCCAGGGGAGGTGTCTGCGAAGCAGACGGAAGGGTTGGAACTTTCCCAAACCCCGACCCTTTCCGGGCAATAGAAACCGCCGCACGGCGGGGTCAAGCCCCCGCCCTACAGCATCCGGGAACGGGTCATTACCCCGCAAAGAAATTCCAGCCTGTCTCCCTTTTTTGAGCGGGCCGCAGGCCCGCGATCCACCAAATTTATTATCTATTATCTTTTATCTATTATCTTTTGTTTATCTTTTATCTCTTATCTTAATTCTACATAGTACACCGGGCAGCGCGCCACGTCCGTCAAAAACGTGATCTGCGCAATATCCAACGTATCTTCGGCCAGCGCCTTCAATTCCTCGGCGTCATAAATATACCCGTACAAAACGAACCCGCCGCTCAGGTCTTTCGTCGCCACGGCGTTTTGCAGGCTGGCCGCGTCGTCCTGGCCGCCCGCCTGGTACACCGCTTCGCGCTGGGCAAACTCCGGCAAAAACAGGTCGGGCGCGACCTCATACCCCGCCTTGTTCAGCACCACGGCGGGCAGAGAGGCGGTTTCCGCCAGCGCCGGGGCGCGCCCGGCGTACTGGGTGTACAGGTATCCGTTGCCGACGGTCAGGTGGGCGGCCAGCACCGGCACCGCCACGACCAGCGCCAGCGCGGGTTCCCACCGGGGGAACAGCGCCGAAAGCCGCGCCAGCACCGCCGACCCCGCCAGCACCAGCGGGCCGTACAGCAGCACATAGTAGCGGTCGGCCTCGTAGGGGGCGGCCTTGTCGATGACGACGATATAGAACAGCCCCGCCAGCGCCAGCATCCCGGCGAACAGCCCCATGCCCCGCGGGCGGCAGCCGTGCTTATACAGCACGCCCCCGGCCAGCAGCAGCGCCAGCCCCCACAGCACCGCGCCGCCGAACTGCCCGCCCAGCAGCGAAAGCACCCGCCCCACGCTGGCGGCCCAGTCCTGCAGGGCCGAAAGGTCAAAGAAGCTGCTGAACGCCTGCTGCCCGCGCGGCCCGCCGAAGATATGGGCCTTCATGGTGGGAAACGCCAGATACGCCAGCCCCAGGCCGCCGAACTCGGCGACGACATAGGCCGCGGCGGCTTTCCAGCGGCGGGTGGCCAGCAGCCACAGCCCGAACAGCCCGCAGAAGAAGAAGCAGAACACCAGGAAGAAATACTGCGTCAGCGCCCCGGCCAGGGTGGCCCCGGCCAGCGCCGCGAACACCCAGCGGGGGCGTTTGCCCGCGCGCAGGGTTTGGAACAGTGTCAGGTGCGCCCACGCCAGCAGCACCGTTTCCAGCATGAGCAGGGCGTACATCCGGGTAAGCAGCGCCATGCCCTGCGTGCCGACGTTGAGCAGGAACACCGCCGCCGCCACCCAGGCCGTCCAGAAGCGGCCCGTAAGCTGCCGCGCGGCCGCGAACAGCGCCGCCCCGGCCGCCAGCAGACAGACGAAGTTGGGGATCAGCCCCACCCAGGGCAGGCCAACCCCCGGCAGCAGATGTTCGGCCGTGTACACCATGCAGTAGTACAGCGGCGGGTGGACGTCGATCTTCTGGTTATTCCACGGGATGGAATAGTCCAGGGTCTGGCCGGGATGCAGTGCCTGCGCAAAGAACGAACCGTCGTGCCAGGCATCCATGTAGCCGTCCTGCAGGGCGTAGAATCCGCCCGGATAGTTGGTGAGTTCGTAGGTGTAGAGTTCGTCCACATGGTAGCCCTGCTTGCGCGCCGCATAGGCCGTCATCAGGGCCAGGGCCAGCGCCAGCAGCAGGATCACCGCCGCAAAATGCCGCCAGTTGCGCCGGGTCATAGTCCCCCTCCTTTTTATTATCAAAACTGTATCATAATTTTCCCTAAAATCGCGCCCCTGCGCGATTTTGATTGGAGTTTCTTTGGTTCTTTCTTTGCAAAGAAAGAACAAGAACAACAAAACCCGCCCCTGCAAGCAGGAACGGGTCCGGGTACAAATTGAAAACCCGTCGCCGCCGGCGGACATGCGCCGACGACGGCGACACCGACAGGGAAATTTCGCCCAAAATTGTGTGCGAGGCCAGCGGCCGAGTGCGCGGTTTTGGGCGAAATTTTGTCGAAGGGCTGCAAAGCCGAGCGCCGCCTGCGGCGGATACAGCGAGGCGGAGCAGGGGCCGCGGTCGCAGAGTGCAAGCGCCGCAACAAGGCGCGCCGCACGATGCGAAAACCGCAACCCGTTAATCCAAATGGGGACAACAATCGCCCCCGGCGTCGCCTAAGGCTCCTGTTGCCCCCGTTGACCTATTTACATGTCGGCGTTTTCAGCCACGTCGGTGGCAAAGCGCCACAGCTCCCCAACGGTCATTTCTTCGTTCAGGTCGCGCTCGTCGATCTCGACGCCCAGCGCCTCACCCAGCGCCCAGGCCAGCTCGACCATGTCCTCGTGGTCGGCGCCCAGATCCGCCAGCGCCACACCGCGGTTCAATTCCTCGGCGTCGCAGCTGAACTGTTCCGCCAGAAGCTCCTGCAGTTCCTCGAACGTCATTGCCGTGTTCCCCCTCTCGTTTTGGCGCGCCGGAACGGACGCGGCGAACTTGCCCCGCCCCACGGCTGCTCGCCTTGGGAATTTTTTCTTTTATGATACAGGGCTGTTTACGATTCGTCAAGGGTTAAAGCGGGTAGAAGTAAACAAATTTATTGCTCGGGTTTTGTGGAATCTGCCGGGACCGAGACCGGTAATTGCGGCTGTGCGTTCAAAATCCGCATGAATTCTTCGCCGGAGATGGTCTCCTTTTCATACAGATATTTGGCGATCTCATCCAATTTGCGGCGATTCGCCTGCAGCAGATCCAGGGCCTTTTTGTGCGCTTCCTTGACGATCTGCACCACCTTGGCGTCCACCTCGGCGGCGGTGTGCTGGCTGCACGCCAGGCTGGCGTCCCCGCCCAGATAGGCGTTGTTGACGGTCTCCAGCGCCACCATGTCAAAGTCGTCGGTCATGCCGTAGCGCGTGACGAGCGCCCGCGCCATGCGGGTGGCCTGCTCGATGTCGTTGGACGCGCCCGTGGTGATCGAATGGAAGATCAGTTCCTCGGCCGCGCGGCCGCCCGTAAAGGTGGCGATCTTGTTCAGGATCTCGTCCTTGCTCATCAGGGTGTGGTCGCCCTCGTCCACCTGCATCGTGAAGCCCAGCGCGCCCGACGTGCGGGGCACGATGGTGATTTTCTGCACGGGGGCGCTGTGGGTCTGCAGCGCCGCCACCAGCGCGTGGCCGACCTCATGGTACGCCACGATGCACTTTTCTTTGTCGTTGAGGATCTTGTTCTTCTTCTGCGCGCCCGCCAGGATGGTGTCCACCGCTTCCTGCAGGTCGAACTGGGTCACGGCCTTGCGGTGATGGCGCACGGCGCACAGCGCGGCTTCGTTGATGATGTTCGCCAGCTCGGCGCCCGACGCGCCGGGGGTCATGCGGGCCACCACCGGGAAGTCGCAGTCCGGCCCGACCTTGACCTTTTTGGCGTGCAGGCGCAGGATGCTTTCGCGGCCTTTCAGGTCGGGCAGTTCCACGGGCACGCGGCGGTCAAAACGGCCGGGACGGGTCAGCGCCGGGTCCAGCGACTCCGGCCGGTTGGTGGCGGCCAGGATCACGACGCCCTTGGCCGCGTCGAAGCCGTCCATCTCGGTCAAAAGCTGGTTCAGGGTCTGCTCGCGCTCGTCGTTGCCGCCCATGCCGCTGGCGCCGTCGCGCTTTTTGCCGATGGTGTCGATCTCGTCGATAAATACGATGCAGGGCGCTTTTTCGGTGGCCTGCTTGAACAGGTCGCGCACCTTGGACGCGCCCATGCCCACGAACATCTCCACAAATTCGCTGCCCGCGATCGAGAAGAAGGGCACGCCGGACTCGCCGGCGACGGCGCGGGCCAGCAGCGTTTTGCCGGTGCCCGGAGGGCCTACCAGCAGCACGCCTTTGGGCATTTTGGCGCCGATGTCCTCATATTTCTGGGGTTCGTGCAGGAAATCCACGATCTCCTGCAAACTTTCCTTGGCTTCGTCCTCACCGGCCACGTCGTTGAACTTGATGCCGGATTTATCGTCCACCACATACTGTTTGGCGCCGGATTTGCCGCCGAACATCATGGCGTTGCCGCCCATCTCCTTCATGCGTTTGGCCAGCATGTGGTTGAGGAACCAGAACAGCAGGATCATCGGCAGGAAGCTGATGAGGATGCTGAACAGCGTGTCCCAGATGGTGGGGGCCTGGTAGACGGTGCCGAACTCGACGCCGGCTTCCTCCAGCCGGTTGACCAGGCTGATGTCCTGGGCGATGGCGTTGGTCTTGTAGGCTTTTTCATCCTTGTCCACAAAGTAGATCTGCTGGTCCTCCAACTGGACGGTGGACAGTTCCTTGTCCTCCAGCATTTGCAGGAAGGTGCTGTAGTTCACATCTTCCACGCGGGCTTCCATCATGGCCGGGAACAGGAACAGGTTGCTGGCCAGCAGCAGCGCCAGGATGATCCCGTAACCGATCCACAGTTTCTTTTTGGGATCTTTGGGCGGGGTCGTTTCTTTCATAATGATTCCACTCCTTTAATATATACAACAACGCCGCGGCGCCGCGGTCCGCAGGTGCGGCAGCCGGAACGGTACGACTATAGGATGCACCAAAATCATGAACCGCGTATGAATGATTTTTGAAAGAATCGAGAAAACGCTGCCGTTACAGGCTTTTTGGGCTTTTGTGGCAGTTTTTCCACCGGTTTTAGAAAAGTTTTGCACAGTTTGCACCGGGTTTTCCACAGAAGGCACCCCCTTTTCCAAGGGGAAAGTGTGGAAAACTCTGTTGAAAGTGTGGAAAACCTTGTGCAAAACAGGTGAAAATGGCTAAAAAGAAAGCTGCAACGCCAAAAAACTTTCCGTGCAAAACGGGGGAAAACCGGGGAAAAGCCGCCCCCTCCGCGGGGGAAAACGGGGCTTTGCCCGTGGAAAACTCCGGGAAAGTGTGGAAAACGCCGTGCCCGGGGGGCGCGGCGGCGGCTTTTTTGGGGTTTTTGGGGCGTTTTTGGGGAAAACGCAGGCGGCCGCGGCAGGCTGCGGCGGTTCAAACTTTGCGCCGGGCGGGGCGCGGCGGTTTGACGGGGCCGTTGCCGGGCGGCGGGGCGGTATAAGGCCAGGGCACGTCCGAGAGGTCCAGCAGATAGTCGGTGGTGACGCCGTAGAAGCGTGCCAGTTTGCGCAGGATCTCGGTGGGGATATCCAGTTCCCCGCGTTCGTAGTTGCTGTAGACGCGCTGGCTGCAGGACAGGATGCGCCCCATTTCGGCCTGGGTGAGGTCGTGGTCCTCCCGCAGATCACGAATGCGTCGGTAGAGCATGGGAAGCATCGAACCTTTCCGTGGAATGTAGAAGCAGAGTAAGTATAGCATAGCGGAATTTCCGCTATTGCACTGTAGCGGATAATGCGCTAAAATAGAGGGGGGAATAAAGGGGCGGATTCAAATCATAGTACCCGTTCCCCTTGTTCTGTAGGGCGGGGTCTTGACCCCGCCGCGCAAAGGCTCCCCTTTTAGGGGAGCTGGCCGCGCAGCGGCCTGAGGGGTCCTGTTCCCCGGCACCACTCACCTGCCGGAATGTACCACGGGCGGCCTACAGGCCGCCCCTACATCCAACAGGGACACCCGTAAATCGCCATACCTGCCCTGCCTGCCGGAACATCCCACGGCGGGGTCAAGACCCCGCCCTACAAACCGCCGCACACGCACCCCTTTGTTTTTCACCTTTCGGCCAATCGTAGGGGCCGCATGCATGCGGCCCGCGGATGCCCGCGGC
>SAMEA3387511__coassemble_2030_pt1 | contig 13688 bp, 16 predicted proteins | sample SAMEA3387511__metabat2_low_PE_011 | metagenome-assembled genome bin SAMEA3387511 (sample SAMEA3387511) | Felis catus | biome: Faeces | place: United Kingdom | collected 2012
ACCGCGATCATGATGACGTCCATCATGTCCGACCGCCTCCTCTCTTTTTTGTCCTACAATATTGTAGCAACATTTTCGTGAAGATGGCCTTAATGTTTATGAAGAAACATTAAGGTCGCATTAAGGCGAAGTTTCTTTTTCTGTGCCGAAAGGCGCCTTTTCTCTGCCGCAGCAGCAAAAAACCACGCAGTAAAATCACTTTTATTTCGCAAATTCGCCGTCCGGCCTGTCTTTTTGCAGGGAACCGCACAGCCGCGTTTTTTCTGTGCCTTCCTATTTATAATAATAAACAACGCCACGCCGCGCCTTTGCCCGCCTCTGTACTGTTAGCGGGCACGGTCCTGTTCACGGCGTGCGGGCTGGCGGCCTGGAAAAAGCCGGATACTTGAACTTTGCAGCGGCTGCAAAGAACCAAGCGGCGGCCCGTACAGGATGCGCCGCCGTTCGCCGTATGCGGGCGGAACGGACTTTGGTAACGAGTTTCTTTACCGATGTTGTGTTCGGCGCACAGGTCCGCTATAATGGTTAAAGAATGTTAACGAAAGGACCTTGCGCGATGGAACAGCCCCACATCGTCATACATGCGGACCGCTGCGTCGGCTGCGGCCTGTGCAGTCAGATCTGCGTCGCCCACAACCTTGTGATCCGCCAAAACAAAGCGGCCGCCGTGCGCGGCTGCATCCTGTGCGGCCAATGCTCCGCCGTATGTCCCCAAAACGCGATCACGCTGGAGGGCTGCGGCAGCGGGCAGGTGGAAAAGACCGCCGACGTGCGCCTTGCCCCGCAGGACGTACTGGATGTGATCCGCTTCCGCAGGAGCATCCGCAAATTCAAAACAGACCCGATCCCCCCGGAGGTGCTCCGGCAGGTGTTGGAGGCGGGCCGGCTGACCCACACGGCCAAAAATTTGCAGGATGTTTCCTACGTGGTGCTTGCGGCGGAAAAGGACCGCCTGGAGCAAATGGCCGTGAAGCTGTTCCGCACGCTGCTGCCGTTCGCCGGGCTGTTCAGCCCGTTGGCCCGGGGCCGCAAGATCGACGACCACTTTTTCTTTTTCAATGCGCCCGCCGTCATCGTCATACTGGCTAAGGACAAAACGAACGGCATTCTGGCCGCACAGAATATGGAATTTGTGGCGGAAGCCTGCGGGCTGGGGGTGCTGTACAGCGGCTTTTTCACGATGGCGGCCAACGCTTCCGGCCGGATCCGAAAGGCGCTGGGCATCCCCAAAGGGAAAAAGGTCGCCATGACACTGGTGCTCGGCTACCCGGACGTGAAGTTCCTGCGCTCCACGCCCCACCGGGAACTGGACGTTCGATACCTGTAAGGAGCGTGGACCATGCAGAGCGAATGTGCGCGGGCCCTGGAACAGATCATCGGGGGCTTCCAAAAATGCCGCAGCGCCTTCACCGCGCTGGGGGACGAGACCCGGCAACTGATCCTGCTGGTGCTGCTGGAAAGCGACCTTTCCGGCATACGGGTGGGCGAGATCGCAGAGAAAACGCACCTGACAAGGCCGTCGGTATCGCACCATCTTCAAATTTTGAAAGAAGCCAATATCGTCGCCATGCGCCGCACCGGCACCAAAAACTACTATTATCTGAGCGCCGACGAAACACGTTGGAAAGAACTGTCCGACTTACTCAATCTGGTTTACGAAAACGTAAAACATAGAACCTGAACCATAAAGGAGAAAACACCATGATCTTATATTTTTCCGGGACGGGCAACAGCGAATACGCTGCCCGGCGCATCGCGCAGGGACTTGGGGACGAATGCCTGAACCTGTTTGAGAAGATCCGCCGCCGCGACCATTCCCCGCTCCACTCCGACCGGCCGTTCGTGGTCGTTGCGCCCACCTACGCCTGGCGGCTGCCCCGCATCGTGGAACAGTGGGTGCAGGCCACCCCGCTGACGGGGAACAAAGGCGTGTATTTTGTCCTGACCTGCGGCGGCAGCATCGGCAACGCGGGGAAGTATCTGGCCCGCCTGTGCAGCGGCAAAGGCATGGACTACCGCGGCTGCGCGGCCATCCCCATGCCGGAAAACTACATCGCGCTGTTTTCCACCCCCACACCGCAGGAAGCCCGGCCCATTCTGGAACAGGCTGAGCCTGTTATCGAAGAAACCATCCGCCTGATCCGGGCGGGCAGCGCCTTCCCCCAGGGCGCGATCACGCTCAAAGACCGGCTGAACAGCGGCATCGTGAACGATGTGTTCTATCCCCTGTTCGTCCACGCCAAGAAATTCCGCGCCACCGACGCCTGCATTTCCTGCGGGCTGTGCGAACAGGTCTGCCCCCTGGGCAACATCCAGCTTAAAGCCGGGCGGCCCGTATGGGGCGACGCCTGCACCCACTGCATGGCGTGCATCTGCCGCTGCCCGAAAGAAGCGATCGAGTACGGCAAGCACAGCCAGGGCCTGCCCCGCTACACCTGCCAAAAAGAACTGTGATACTGCTTTGCGGACCTTCTGCGGCCGGGCGGCGGTACTCCCCAACACGGGGGTGCCGCCGCCCGGCTGCGTTTATGCCCCAAATTTTGCCGGAAGATCCGGGCAACTACACCTGAATCACAAAATTCTGTGCTATACTGTTGCAAGAAAGGTGGGCGGCACATCATGCAGCAGATCTTGGTCGTGGAAGATGAGCGGGAGATCCAGGAGCTTTTACGGAATTTTTTGCAGGAGGCGGGCTACGGGGTCACAGCCGCCTGCGACGGCATGGAGGCCATCGCGCTGTTTTCTTCGGGGCATTTTGACCTGATCCTGCTGGATGTGCTGCTGCCCAAGCTTGACGGGTTCGCCGTCTGCGAATTCATCCGCAAGCGTTCCCAGGTGCCCATCATCATGCTGACCGCGTTGAACGGCGAAGCGGAACAGATCCGCGGACTGGATCTGCAGGTGGACGATTATATCACGAAGCCCTTTTCCCTGCCGGTACTGGTGCGCAAGGTCGGCGCGGTCCTGCGCCGTAGTTCCCGCGCGCCGGGGCAGGAACACCAGACGATCGCTTACAAAAACCTGATCCTCGATCTGGACAGTTACACTGCCGCGGTGGACGGGGTATCTTTTGACCTGACGCAGCGGGAATTTGAGGTGCTGCGGGAACTGCTGACGAATCAGGGCCGGGTGCTTACGCGGCAAAACCTGCTGGACCGGCTGTGGAAGTACGATTTTTACGGCGATGAGCGGGTCGTGGACACCCACATCAAAAATCTGCGCAAGAAGCTGGGGATCGACTTTATCCAGACCGTGCGGGGAGTGGGGTATAAAATTGATAAAGAGATATAAGGCAAGCCTGGCGGCCAAAATATTCACCATTACGTTCCTTTTGATCTTCGCATGCTGCGCCGCGACCTACGCGGCGATCGCGTGGCTCGTGCCCCGGACCTACGGCACCACGCTGGACGCCGGTCTGGAGAGCGACGCCACCGCCCTGGTCGAGCAGCTTGCATCCGTGCCGCCGCAGGAGAGCGGCCGCCTTTTTGACGAATTTGCGCTGAACCACAGCGACGTGCTGCTTGCACTGTACGACGCCGCCGGCAACGCGGTCGCGCCGCCCACGCAGGGGGACGCGGGCTTTCCCCGCCCGCCCGCAGCGGGAACGGCCGCCGAAAGCGCCGACCCGGCGGCGTACCGGGCGGCACACCGCTACCTGTTCTCGTTTGCCGGGAACGACGATGTGTACACATTGCAGGTGGCCGGAAGCGCGCGGGAGATCGACCTGCTCCAAGATGCCCTGGGCGGCGTCTTTCTGGTGCTGTTCCTGCCGCTTCTTGCCGCCGCAGTAGCCGCGTCGCTGCTGTATTCCCGCCATGTGACCCAGCCGGTGCTGCGCCTGAGCGAAGCGTCCAAAGAGATGACCCGGCTGGATTTCCGCTGGACGTACAGCGGCAGCCGCACGGACGAACTGGGCGTTCTGGCGCGCAACCTCCACGAGATGTCCCAAAAACTTTCCGCCGCGCTGCAGGACCTGCGGGATGCCAACGCCCGGCTGCGGGCGGACATAGAACGCGAGAAGGCTTTGGAACAGGCGCAGCTCGACTTTTTTTCGGCGGCGTCCCACGAACTCAAAACGCCCCTCACGATCTTGAAGGGCCAGACCGAGGGGATGCTCCTGAACGTGGGGGCCTACCGGGACCACACCCAATACCTGCCCCGTTCCCTGGCGGTCATCGAGCGGATGGAAGGGCTGGTGCAGGAACTCCTGACCGTTTCCCGCATACGCTCGTCACAAGCCGCGCTGCAAAAGGAGGACGTGGATCTTTCGGCCCTGCTGAAACAGGAATACGCCCTGTTTGAAGACCTGATCGTGCAGAAAGACCTGCACTGGAACGAGGACATCGCCCCCGCGCTGCGGGTCAGCGCGGACAAAACGCTGCTGCAAAAGGCGCTGGGCTGCGTCATTTCCAACGCGGTGCTGTATTCCCCGCCGGGCGCTTCGGTCTTTCTGCGCGCCGTTTCCGCGGACGGGGCCGTGCATTTCCGGCTGGAAAACACCGGCGTACACATCCCGGAGGACGAACTGCCCCGGCTGTTCGACGCCTTCTACCGGGTCGAGCCGTCGCGCAGCCGGCAGACCGGCGGCAGCGGTCTGGGGCTATACATCGTCAAGACCATTTTAGAGCAGCACGGCTTCCGCTACCGCATAGAAAACACCGAAAACGGCGTGCTGTTTTCCATCCAGTTCTGACAAAAACCGGGCGGCCCGGCGCAGGGCCGCCCGGTTTTTGCTGCCGTTTTCCGCTTCACACAAAACACATCCTGCCCACAAGAGCACGCCAAACCCGTCTGGTACGATAAAGCCAGAAACAGAAAGGAGTGTTTCCCGATATGAAAAAGCAAACCTTGACCGCCCTTCTTCTCACATCCGCCCTTTGCGCCGCAGCCACTTTGAGCGGATGCACCGCCGCCGCGGCAGGCCCCATCCCCGACGGGCAGGCAACCCCCGGGCCGGACACCGCGGCAACTGCGGCCCAGGCCGGGGAGAGCGACGCGGAGCCTTCCCCCGAAGAACAGGCCCAGGCCGAGCAGACCCGCCGGGCCGATACCGCGCAGCAGTATTCCCTCTATGCGCCCTACGGCATGACCTATGACACGCAGAAGGACCGCTTTTTCTATGACGGGCAGATCGTGCGCTATTTCAAGGATACGGTCAGCCCCGAAGCGACGAACGGCTTCTTCTACGCCGACGGCACGGTGGACGTGGTGCCGGTCCGGGATGCGGACGGCACGCTGACGGGTCTGAAAGCCGCGCCGCAGGCCGACTTTGATGCCCGCACCAAGCAGCAGGCCGAACTGGAAGCGGAATTACAGCGGGCCGGGGCCACCGCGGAAAGCGGCAGCTTTGAGCAGGGCGACCCCAACTACCGTGAGGACAGCCTGGACGCCTACGCGGACTTCGGCGTTTCGTACGACAGCATGACCCGGCACTGGACGTACCGGGGCGAGGAGATCTATATCCTTTACGATGCCGGTCACACTACCTTCTGCGACAAAAGCGCACCCGACGGCGTATGCCTGCGCGTCGCCCGCGGCGCGGACGGCGGCATCGAAAGCCTGACCCCGGCGGACCGGGCAGAGTTGGAGCCTTTTGTGGAATAACACCGCCCCAGCCACACGCCCGTACCCCCGCCGCAGACCGGTACAGCGGCCCAAACAAAGCGCCACGCCCTCCCTATCCCCCGCTTCCTGCGCGGCGCGGGAACCGGAACGCCTTGAAAAACTCCCCCAAAGCAGACCGAACGGCAGCGTTCGGCCTGTTTTTTGCTTTCCCCGATCGGCATCCGTTTTTCCAGGGTACAAATTTCGGGTTCCTTGTGTCACAATCAGCAGGGAAAAAATTGCTTGAATAAAAATTTCTTATTTTAGAAACAGTAGAATACAATTTATAAGGAAAACGGGGCAGACTCCTGAATCTGCCCCGTTTTCCTTTACCTGTTTTGGGTCTTATAATTTTCGCCCCAGGTCCGCATGGCGTCCAGGATCGGCTGCAGGCTTTTGCCCAGTTCGGTCAGGCTGTACTCCACGCGAGGCGGGACTTCCGCATACACCTTGCGGGCGACGAGCCCCTTTTCTTCCATGTCCCGAAGCTGCGCGGTCAGCACTTTCTGCGACACGCTGCCGATGGACCGCTTCAGTTCCCCGAACCGTTTCGTCCCCGGCATAAGGTCGCGCAGGATGAGCACCTTCCATTTATCGCCAATGAGCATCAGCGTCGTTTCCACCGGGCAGGCGGGCAGTTCTTTTCCCTGCTGCATCGCTTTATTCCCTCCTATAGTTTCTTTTTGGTAACTACAGCACAATAAAGTGCTTACTTTACAATAGATACTAATGGGTTTAGTATAATCCTGCAAGGCGAAAATTGCAATCCCCCTTGCACGACCCATATCAGGAGGTATACACTATGAACGAAGTCGTAAAGTTTTTACAGGAAAATCCCGTGCAGTATCTGGCTACCGTAGGCCGTGACGGCAAGGCCAAATGCCGCCCCTTTATGTTCGCCGGGGAGATGGACGGCAAACTCTGGTTCTGCACCAACAACCAGAAGGATGTCTACAAAGATATGCAGGCCAACCCCAACATTGAGGTTTCGGTTTCCAGCCCGGCTTACGCGTGGCTCCGCCTGAACGGCGAGGCCGTCTTTGAGAACAACAGGGCCGCCAAGGAAATGTGCATGCAGAACCCCATCGTCAAGGGGCAGTACGGCGAAGCCGCCAACCCCATTTTTGAGGTATTCTATCTGAAAGACGCGCGGGCGGTGATCGCGGACTTTTCCGGCGATCCGCCCAGGGAATACGATCTGTAAGCACTATGCACAAACGGCTCCGCAGGTACTCTGCGGAGTTGTTTCTGTTCCAGGGAGGTTCCGTATGCAGGCAAAAGACTATTTGCTATATATCGTGGAAAAAATCCACTCAACCATATTTGCCACCGTGGACAGCCGGGGGCGGCCCGTCACCTGCGCCATTGACCTGATGGACTGCGACGAAAACAGCCTGTACTTTCTTACCGCCAGGGGCAAGCATTTTTATGACCGGCTTATAGCCAATGAGCACATCGCCTTTACTGCCATGCAGGGCAACGATACACTTTCCAGCGTGGCGGTATCCGTGCAGGGAAAAGCCAGGGAAATCGGCCCCGACAGGCTGCCTTATCTGTTCCGCAAAAATTCCTATATGGAAAAGATCTACCCCGACGCGCGCTCCCGCAGCGCCCTCACCGTTTTCCAAATTTACGAAAGGACGGGGGAATGGTTTGACCTTTCCAGGCGGCCGATTGAACGCGCCGGCTTTTCTTTCGGCGATGCACAGGCAACAGCAAGCGGCTACTTTGTGACGGACAAATGCATCGGCTGCAAGCTGTGCTATTCCAAGTGCCCGCAAAAATGTATAGATATTTCCCGGAGGCCTGTTGTTATCCAACAGGAACATTGCCTACATTGCGGGAACTGCTTGGAAATTTGTCCTGCCGAAGCGATCGAACGGAGGTAATATCATGACACAGGAACAACGGGCGGACTTTTTGATCCGCTATCTGCTGGACGAGCGGGGCAACGCTGCGGATGCCCGACTGCCGGACACGCTCCCGGAAAAGCGGCGGCTTCTACGCAGTCTGATGAACGTGCGCCCGCCTGCCCCCATCCGCGAGGATTTTTTGACCGTGCAGGACGCCTACCTTGCCGCGCGGCTTGCCGAACGCGGCGTCACCCATCTGTCGGACCTGACGCCGGTGCAACCCGGTCTGTATCTCTGGCAGGGCGACATCACCACCCTGGCCGCCGATGCCATCGTGAACGCGGCGAACAGCCAACTGCTGGGCTGCTTTATCCCCTGCCATAGCTGCATCGACAATGCGATCCACACCTATGCGGGCGTACAACTGCGTCTGGCGTGCGCCCGCCTTATGGCCGAACAGGGCACGGAGGAACCCACCGGCAGCGCCAAGATCACACCGGGCTACAACCTGCCCTGCCGCCGGGTGCTGCATACCGTCGGGCCGATCGTGGGCGAAGTCGTCACCCCAAGCGACCGGGAACTGCTGGCGGGCTGCTACCGTTCCTGCCTGGAGCTGGCGGCAGCCAACGGCCTGCGCAGCGTGGCGTTCTGCTGCATTTCCACCGGCGAGTTCCACTTCCCAAACGAACTGGCCGCCCGCATCGCCACTCAGACGGTCCGGCAGTGGCAGCGGCAGAATCCCGAAAGGATCGAGGTGATCTTCAATGTTTTCAAAGACTGTGACCGGGAGATCTACCGCCGCCTGCTGTGCTGACATCGCGCGGCTGCGGCGGGCGCTGGATACGGCGGACGCCATCGTGATCGGCGCGGGCGCCGGGCTTTCGGCTTCCGCCGGGTATACCTACGACGGCGCGCGTTTTCACCGGTATTTTGAAGATTTCATTGCCGAATACGGGTTCCGCGATATGTATTCCGGCGGGTTCTATCCCTTTGAAACGCCGGAAGAACACTGGGCGTACTGGAGCCGGTATATCTACATCAACCGTTATCTGGACGCGCCGAAGCCGGTCTATCAGGACCTTTTGCAGCTCGTGCAGGGCAGGGACTATTTTGTGCTGACCACCAACGTGGACCATTGTTTCCAGAAAGCCGGGTTTGACAAACAACGCCTGTTCTACACCCAGGGCGACTACGGCCTGTGGCAGTGTTCCCGCCCCTGCTGCCAAAAGACCTATGACAATGAGGCCGCCGTGAAAAAGATGGTGGCACAGCAGCGGGAGCGCAAGATTCCCCGTGAACTGGTGCCGCACTGCCCTGTCTGCGGCGCGCCCATGACCATGAACCTGCGCGCGGACGATACCTTTGTGGAGGACGCGGGCTGGCACGCCGCCGCCCGGCGCTACGAAGCGTTTCTGCACCGTCACGCAGGGCAGCGCGTGCTTTTTCTGGAACTGGGCGTCGGCGGCAATACGCCGGGCATCATCAAGTACCCGTTCTGGCGAATGACCCGCCAAAACCCGCAGGCCGTCTACGCCTGCATGAATCTGGAACCCTACTGCCCGGAGGAAATTGCGGGCCAGGCGCTTTGCATCGCCGGGGATATCGGTTATAATTTACACGAAGTACGGTTATGCAAAGGATAGAAATGCTATGATCAAACTACTTTTTGTCTGTCACGGCAGTATCTGCCGCAGCCCCATGGCGGAGTTCGTGATGAAAGATCTGGTGCAGAAAGCCGGGCTTGACGGCGGCTTTGTGATCGACTCCGCCGCCACCAGCACCGAGGAGATCGGCAACCCGGTCTACCCGCCCGCGCGGCGCAAGCTGGCCGAACACGGCATCGGCTGTGCGGGCCATGCGGCGCGGCAGATGCAGCGGGCGGATTACAGCCGGTATGACCTGCTGATCGGCATGGATCAGGAGAACCTGTACAATATGCGGCGCATCTGCGGGGGCGACCCGGAGGGCAAGATCCACCTGTTGCTGGACTACACCGCCCGCCCCGGCAGCGTGGCCGACCCCTGGTACACCGGCGATTTTGAACGCACCTGGCAGGACGTGCTGGAAGGCTGCCGGGCGCTGCTGGCACGCCTGACCGCCCAGTGACCCCGCGCATGTTCCCGCCCTGCAAACGCGCCTATTGCGGGAACCGCCCCCGTGTATTACAATAGCCCTATGGAACACAGCACGCAAAGGAGAATCCCCATGGATTTTATCACACAGTGCGGCGCCCCGGCCGGGCGCATCGGGCAGGGCACCTGGGAACTGGGCGTCCGCCCGGACCGTTTTGCCCAGGAATGCGGCGCGCTGCGCGCCGGGGTCGAAGCGGGCATGACGCTGATCGACACTGCCGAGATGTACGGCGAGGGCGCGGCTGAGGAACTGGTCGGCCATGCCCTGCGCGGCCTTGACCGGGAACGCCTGTATCTGGTATCGAAGGTCTACCCCCACAACGCCGGGCGGCAGCACATCTTCCAATGCTGCGAGGATTCGCTGCGGCGGATGCAGACCGACTATCTGGACCTGTATCTGCTGCACTGGCGCGGCGCCGTGCCGCTGGCCGAGACCGTGGAATGTATGGAGGAACTGAAAGCCCGCGGCCGCATCCGCGCCTGGGGCGTTTCCAACCTGAACCGGCACTGGATGGAAGAACTGTTCCGGGTGCCAGGCGGCGACCGCTGCCTGACCGACCAGGTGTTGTACCATCTGGGCAGCCGCGGCGTCGAATACGACCTGCTGCCCTGGCTGCAGCGGCACGGCCTGCCGCTGATGGCCTACTGCCCGCTGGCCCAGGGCGGGACCCTGCGCGGCGAGTTGATGGCCCACCCCGCCGTGCAGGCCGCCGCGCAGGCCCATGGGGCCACCCCCTGCCAGGTGTTGCTGGCGTTCCTGCTGGCAAGGCCGGGCGTGGTGCCCATCCCGCGCAGTTCTTCCGCCGGGCACACACTGGACAACGCCGCCGCGCTGGACCTTTGCCTGACAGCTGAAGAACAAAACGCCCTGGACAAAGCCTTCCCCGCGCCCGGCGGCCCCACGCCGCTGGACGTGGTCTGACGCGCCAAAATCCCCGATTTGCCCGACTTTTGAGCCGTTGCAACCTGCCGTTGCGCAGTTGCAACCGTATTTTGGTGGCGTTGCTGCGCCGAAATGTGCTATGATGCCCCCAAGGAGGAAGCAGACCATGACCTTTGGCGAAAAACTCCAAAAGCTGCGCAAAGAAGCCGGTATGTCGCAGGAGGAACTGGCCGCCCGGCTGGAGGTATCCCGGCAGGCCGTCAGCAAATGGGAGCGCGACGGCGGCTACCCCGAAACGGATAAGATCGTCCGCATGGGCAAGCTATTCCATGTGACGATGGACTATCTGCTCAACGAGGATGCGCCCGACGCCCCCGCCGGACCCGCGCAGGCCGCCGGGTCCCCTGCCCCCGAAGCAGCCCCCGCCCCCGAAGGCCCCGGCTGCCCGGTCAGTCAGGAAACAGCGGAAGGGTTTCTTTTCTACCAGAAGCGGAAGCTGCGGAAAATCGCCCTGGCCATCGGGGGCATGGTAGCCAGCCTGGCCCTTTCTTTCACCTTCAACGACGCGGCGCAACTGCTGTTCATGCTGGTATGGATTGCGGCGGCCGTGCTTCTGCTCTCGGTCCGGCTGGGCGGCGACCCGTACCGCAGGCTGCGGCAGGGACCGCTGCAACTGGATGAAAGCGCCAAAGCCTACCTGGACACCACCTGCACCGAAGTGACAGGCCGCCTGCAAGCCCTGACGCTGACCGGCGCCGCCCTGACGGCGGTGGGGCTGCTGTTCTGCCCCCTGCTGTTCCCGCCCGAAGCGGCCGTAGCGAACAAGCTGGCGCTGGGTGGCGGCATGGTCATGGCGGGGATCGGACTTTTTCTCTGCATTTACGCGGGCGGGCTTCTGCGCGCCTGCCGTCTGCTCCTTCCGAACGAAGAAACCCATCGGAAGCGAAAGTGAGGACACTATGCAAAAGCTGTTTTTTGCCCTGCCTGCCATGCTGGCGCTGCTGCTCTGCGGCTGCCAGTCCCCGGCGGACACGGCCGTGGACGCGCAGGAATTGAAAAAGGCACAGCAGATCGAGGTCATCCCCGCCGGGGAAACCGATGCGATCGAAACCATCACCGACCGGCAGGAGATCGAGGACTTTGTGCAGGTGCTGGACACATCGGGCTGGCTCCCCCAGTCCCTGCCCGACGGCGCCCAGCCCATCGGGTCGTTCCAGTTGGCGCAGGAGGCCACCCGGCATCCGGGCGAGACCGAACATGACGATACCCTGCACGACATCGCCACCCTGACGCTGTACGACGGCGGCTTGCTGGAACTGAACATGGCCGGGATCGGCATGGGCTTTTCCCTACCGGAAGCGGCCGCCGACAGTCTGGCCGCCTACTTTGCCTAAGGTGTATCTGAAAAAATCCCCCGCACTTTTGATTTATGAGATATATTCTAAAGTGCAACACGCATATTCCCAACGCCGCGCCGGGTCGCCGGGCGGCGTTTTCACTTTTTTGCGGCGCGGTTTTTTGCCGGTTCTTTACACTTCCCATTGCACGGCGGGCGCAGGTATGCTATACTTTTTAAGAAGCTGTGTACGGGCATGTGCCCGTTCTGGATCGTAGCAAGAGAAGTGAGGAATGTATGAAGATCGGATTTGATAACGACAAGTATCTGGCGATGCAGTCGGCCCATATTCGGGAGCGCATTGCCCAGTTCGACAACAAGCTCTATCTGGAATTCGGCGGCAAGCTCTTTGACGATTACCACGCTTCCCGCGTGCTGCCCGGCTTCCAGCCGGATTCCAAGCTGCAGATGCTGCTGCAACTGAAGGACCAGGCCGAAGTGGTGGTGGTCATCAGCGCCGAGGATATTTTGAAAAACAAGATGCGCGGCGACTACGGCATCTCCTACGATATGGACGTGCTACGCCTGATCGACGCATTCCAAGGCGTGGGGCTGCTGGTGGGCAGCGTGTGCGTGACGATGTACGCCGACGCGCCGGAGGTCCGTTCTTTCGAGAACCGGCTCCATTCCCGCGGCATCCGCACCTTCCACCATTACAAGATCTCCGGCTACCCCAACGACGTGGCCCACATCGTCAGCGACGACGGCTACGGCAAGAATGAATTTATCGAGACCCGCCGCCCGCTGGTGGTGGTCACCGCGCCGGGCCCCGGCAGCGGCAAGATGGCGGTCTGCCTGTCCCAGTTGTACCATGAACACAAGCGCGGCATCAAGGCCGGTTACGCCAAGTTCGAGACCTTCCCCATCTGGAACCTGCCGCTGAAACACCCGGTCAACCTGGCGTATGAAGCGGCCACCGCCGACCTGAACGATGTGAACATGATCGACCCGTTCCATCTGGAAGCCTACGAAAAGACCGCCGTCAACTATAACCGCGACATCGAGATCTTCCCCGTGCTGCACGCGATGTTCGAGATGATCGCAGGCAAAAGCCCCTACCAGTCCCCCACCGACATGGGCGTGAACATGGCCGGGAACTGCATCGTGGATGACGAAGTCTGCTGCGAGGCCGCCCGCAAAGAGATCCTGCGCCGCTACTTGAAGTGTCTGTGCGAACTGAAAGCGGGCGCCACCGGCAAAGAGTCCGAGCGGTTCAAGCTGGAACTGCTGCTCAATCAGGCGGGCCTTGCGGTGGGCAGCCGCGCGGTGGAAAAGCAGGCCCACGAGCGTTCGGCCAAAACCGGCGGGCTGCCGGCCGCTGCCATCGAACTGCCCGACGGCACCGTGGTGACCGGCAAGACCGGCCCGCTGCTGGGGGCTGCGTCCTCGGCGCTGCTCAATGCGCTGAAAAAGCTGGCCGGGATCGACCAGGAACTGGAACTGGTATCGGCCCAGGCCATCGAACCCATCCAAACGCTGAAAACCAACTACTTGGGCAGTCGGAACCCGCGCCTGCATACCGACGAGATCCTGATCGCCCTGTCCAGCTCGGCGTCGGAGAACGAACTGGCCGCGGCCGCCCTGCACCAGCTCCCGCAGCTCAAAGGGTGCGACGTACATTCCACGGTGATCCTGTCCAGCGTAGACAGCGACACCCTCAACAAACTGGGTATGTACCTGACCTGCGATCCCGCCTACGAGGAAGAGGACCGCATGTACCACAAGAAATAAATTTTCTGCCTATCCGGCGTTCCGCCGGGCGGGCAAGTCATGACCACCCCTAAGAGGGGTGGCATGACGAGCGGCCTATAAGGCCGAGA
>SAMEA3387511__coassemble_2119_pt1 | contig 12697 bp, 10 predicted proteins | sample SAMEA3387511__metabat2_low_PE_011 | metagenome-assembled genome bin SAMEA3387511 (sample SAMEA3387511) | Felis catus | biome: Faeces | place: United Kingdom | collected 2012
TTTTACACTCCCCGGCAGAGCCGGGGGTTGTCTTTGCGCTAAAGCTAACAACACAGACCGCCGGTCCGCTGGGACCGGCGGTTTGCCGTATAGGCGAATGTCAGGATAACGCGCCAAAATGGAAGGTTCGGTGGATGGATTTTTGCGCCCGCAGGCGGTATGATCTTATTGTACGAAAAAGCCTGAACCAAAGAGAGGAGACCATCCATGAATCTGGGAAACAGCCTGTTCCGTGCGCGGAAAAAGAGCGGCCTTTCGCAGGAGGCCGTGGCCGAAAAGCTGGGCGTCAGCCGGCAGACCATCTCCAAGTGGGAGACCGACGAGACCGTGCCCGATATCCGCCAGTCCAAACGGATGGCGGTCCTGTACAAAGTCACGCTGGATGAACTGATCGACTTTGACATGGACGTGAAAGAGATCCAGGACATCATCGACAGCACCAGCGAAAAAGTGGAGGAAAAGATCGACTGGACCGCCGCCTGGGGCAAGCGTTACCCCATCCTGCTCCAGTACCCCAAAACGGTGAACGTCCCCTACTACGCCCGGCAGTTGGACCGGCTGCTGGACGAACTGCGGCAGGCCCACGGCCTGAACGAGCAGGACGCCATGCTGGTGCTGAAGGACATCCTGTACCGCACCTGGAAAGAACGCAAAGACAGCCGGAAATAAAGCCAGCGTCCCGTGGGCAGAACGGGCAGGCGGGCGGCAGCGTGGTACGCTGCCGCCCGCCTGCCCGTTAACAAAGGCCGGTCGAAACCATTCGGCGGCGCATTCTGTTCCCCCTGGCCGTTGACCGGCGCAGCGGACCTTGTTATTTACAGCCGTTTTCCAGGCTGCTTTTTAATTTCAAAATTTTCTGCTCGATCGTTGCTATCGTTTCACGAAAAGCTTTTTCATCCCGTCCCGTTGGGTCGTCAAGGCCCCAATCCTCCCGATATTGGCAAGGCAGATACGGGCAATCCACATTGCAGCCCATGGTTATCACGATATCTACCGCCGGAAGTTCATTCAACAGCTTGCTGTGCTGCGTTTGTTCCATATCGATGTTATAGAGCTGTTTCATCAGCCGTACCGCTTCCTGATTGATTTTCGGCACGGTTTCTGTTCCGGCGGAATAGCTTTCAAATACATCAGAAGCCCAATATTTTCCCAGGGCTTCGGCAATTTGACTTCGGCAGGAATTGTGAACGCAAACAAAGGCGACTTTTGGCTTCTTACTCATGCGTTTTCACGGGCTTTCTGAATAAGTGCTTTGGCTTCCTCTTTTTTCAAAACCTTTCCATAGGATACCACTTTGCCGTCTACCACAAGGGCAGGGGTCGTCATAACGCCATAGGCAGCAATTTGGGAAAAATCCGTCACATGGTCGATCGCTGTGTCCATATGCAGTTCTTCCAGAGCGGCGCGGGCCGCTTCTTCTAACGCATGGCACTTTGCGCACCCGGACCCCAACACTTTTACACCGGCAGTTGTTTTTGCCGCTTCTGCTCCGGCCATTGCTGCGGGAGTGCAGCTGCTTCCGCAGCAGCAACGCTTTTGTTCCTCTTTTTTCTTACCAAATAATCCCATGATAAAAGACCTCCTTACATCAAAACATATTGCAGTACATTGAACGAATAACCAACGATGATAATCCCCATCGCACAAATGCCCATAAATAAGGCCAGCAATTTAGGCTTGACCGCCTTGCGGAGCATGACGAGAGAAGGCAGTGACAATGTGGTGACCGCCATCATAAACGACAGGACGGTGCCAAGCTGCGCGCCTTTTGCAAGCAATGCTTCTGCGACGGGGATCGTTCCAAAAATATCTGCATACATGGGAATGCCCACGACCGTGGCAAGGATAACGCCAACGGGGTTATCCCTGCCGAGCACCGTTTCCACCCAACTTTCCGGTATCCAGTTATGGATCAGCGCCCCCACACCGACACCGATCAGAATGTAGGGGAACACCTTTTTAAAAGTGTCAACCATTTGTTCTTTCGCATAGGTCAAACGCTCTTTTACCGTCAAGTCCGGCGAATCAATATCCACGCTGCCTGCTGTAAGGACAAAACTTTCCACGTGTTTTTCCATGTGCAATTTCTCAATGACCGTGCCGCCGGCCACTGCGATCACCAGACCAAACACCGCGTAGATCATTGCCACCTTTGCACCGAAAATACTGATAAGCAGTACAAGGCTCCCCAAATCCACCATGGGGGACGAAATCAAGAATGAAAATGTTACCCCCAGCGGAAGTCCCGCACTGGTAAACCCAATGAACAGCGGGATAGACGAGCAGGAGCAAAACGGCGTTACGGTTCCCAGCAGGGCGGAAATGATATTGGCCCCGATCCCGTGGAACCGCCCCAAAATACGTTTGCTCCGTTCCGGCGGGAAATGGCTTTGAATATAGGAAATAACAAAAATCAGAACGCAAAGCAGAACGGTGATCTTCAAAACATCATAAACGAAAAACTGCACACTGCCGCCTATGCGTCCATTCGTATCCAAACCAAGCGCCGACAGCCCCATTCCTACCAGTTGATCGAGCCACTTCATACCAAGCACCTGATCCTGGATAAAATTCCATACGCTCATACAGCCCCTCGCTTTTCACTCGATATATCACATCAAAAATTCTTGATGTGTTCTTCCAAAAGAAACGCCATCCAGATCCAGATGGCGTTTTCTATCCACACCGTGGACAGCTTCTCTCTTGTTCCCGGTCAGGCGTTGTCAACTTCTTCAGCAGCTCTACCGCCTTATCTCTGCCGGAAGCACTCAACCGGTAGTGCGTCCATTTTCCTTCTTGCCGGCTGATGACAATACCGGAATCGCAGAGAATTTTCATGTGGTAAGAGAGGCCGGATTGTGTCAAATGCAGCGGTTCCTGCAAAACACACGCACACTTTTCCCCGCCTCGCAACTGCTCCAGAATGGCAAGGCGTTTAGGGTCGCAAAGCGCCTTAAACACTTTCGCCTGTTCTTGATACTCTGTTTCCATGCCGTTCCCTTACATCAAATTATTTTGATGTAACCAGTATATGCGCCGTGCGGCAGAATGTCAACACTTTTTTTGAGAGCAACTTGTAAACAGAATGGGACTGCGGTCTATCTTGCGTATATGTTCCCTTTACGCCGCACGAGCGTCACAGCAGCGCGGGGTCGATGGCATGGTCTTTGAAGTAATACTGCCGGTCGTGTTCGTTCACCGGGCGCAGCACGCGGCAGGGGTTGCCCACAGCCACCACGTTATCCGGCAGGTCTTTGGTGACGACGCTGCCCGCGCCCACCACCACGTTGTCGCCCAGCGTGACGCCGGGCAGCAGCACCGCACCCGCGCCGATCCAGCAGTTTTTGCCGATGCGGATGGGCGCATTGTACTGGTAGCCTTTGGCCCGCAGTTCGGGCAGGATGGGGTGGCCCGCCGTCGCCACCGTGACGTTGGGGCCGAACATCGTGCAGTCGCCCACATAAATGTGGGTGTCGTCCACCAGCGTCAGGTTGTAGTTGGCGTAGATCCGGCTGCCGAAATGCACATGCCGCCCGCCGAAGTTGGCGTGCAGCGGCGGCTCGATGTAGCAGCCCTCGCCGATCTCGGCAAACATCTCTTTCAGCAGCGCCGCGCGGCGCGCCCCCTCGCCGGGGCGGGTCTGGTTATAGTCGTACAGCCGTTCCTGGCAGCGGGTCTGTTCTTCTACGATGGCAGGGTCATCGGGCAGGTACAGCGCCAGATCGTGCATTTTTTCCCGTTCCGTCATACGCTTTCCTCTTCCTGTTTCAGTTCGGCCGCCACATGGAACAGCTTGCTCACCAGCGGCAGGTAGGTCACAACGAACACCGGCAGCGCCACGGCCGCCGCGGTCTTTTTGTGCCGGGCGGGCAGCATGATCCCCACCAGCACGCCCAGCGACATCAGGCAGAGCTTGAGCGCCGCGATGGTTTTCCAGTCAGATTCCCGCAGGTAGCGGTCGGCAATAGCAAAGAACTTTTTCATAGCATGATTCCTCCCGGCAGGTCATTTTTCCCCATCATAGCAGATTTGCCGCCCCCTGTAAAGGCCCCACGCGCCGCCGGGGGCCGCGCAGTTTTTTTACAAAATCCCCCTTGCATTCCCGGCCGTTTTCTGGTATAGTAAGCGTCTGAAAAGGGAGTAGTTCAAGATCGTTCCGTCAACATCCCGATCCCGCTTTTGGGATCTGGCGGGGCGCGCCCAGTATGTGGTAACAAGACTTTTCGGCAGGCAGACCCGGCCGGAAGGTCTTTTTTTGTGCCTGTGCCCGTCTTTCCCGATGATTTCCGGCCATTTTATAGAAGAGGTGAGGAACGTATGCAAAAACCCTATTATTCCCTGGACCCCAAACAGACGCTTGCCAGTCTGGACGTGACCGCCGCCGGCCTGACCGGCGAGCAGGCCCAGCAGCGGCTGGCCCAGTACGGCCCCAACCGGCTGGCGGAAGGCGAAAAGAAAAGCTGGCTGGCGGTGTTCGCTTCGCAGTTCAAGGACCTGCTGGTCGTCATCCTGATCGCGGCGGCCGTCATCTCGATGCTGTCGGGCAATCTGGAAAGCACGCTGGTGATCTTTGCGGTGCTGCTGCTCAACGCCGTGCTGGGCACCGTGCAGTATTTCAAGGCGGAGAAATCCCTTGAAAGTCTGAAAGCCATGAGCGCCCCCACCGCCAAGGTGCTGCGTGACGGCCAGCGCGTGGAACTGCCCGGCGACCAGGTGGTGCCCGGCGACATCGTGGAGCTGGAAGCGGGCGACCTGGTGGTGGCCGACGGACGGCTGCTGCATTCCTGGTCGCTGAAAGTCAACGAAAGCTCGCTGACCGGCGAATCCGAAGCGGTGGAAAAGACGCAGGAGGCCATCGCGGACGGCGAAGTGGCCCTGGGCGACCAGAAGAACATGGCCTTTTCCGGCTCGCTGGTGACCTACGGCCGCGCCACCATGGTGGTAACGGCCACCGGCATGGACACCCAGCTGGGGCGCATCGCCTCGCTGATGAACCAGACCCAGCAGCGCAAGACCCCGCTGCAGAAGAACCTGGACGATTTTTCCGGCAAGCTGGCAGTTGTCATCCTGGTGATCTGCGCGCTGGTGTTCGCGCTGTCGGTGCTGCGCAACGGCATGAACATTCTGGATTCCCTGATGTTCGCCGTGGCGCTGGCCGTGGCGGCCATCCCGGAGGCGCTGAGTTCCATCGTCACCATCGTGCTGGCCATGGGCACCCAGAAGATGGCCCGCCAGAACGCCATCATCAAGGAACTGAAAGCCGTCGAAAGCCTGGGTTCGGTGCAGGTGATCTGCTCGGACAAGACCGGCACGCTGACCCAGAACCGCATGACCGTGCAGAACATCTGGGCCGACGGCCTGCTGACCCGCGGCGTGGACCTGGAACTGGCGAACGAAGCCCAGCGCACGCTGCTGAAGATCGCCGTGCTGGACAGCGACGCCACCGTGAACCCCGAAACCGGCGCGGCTGTGGGCGACCCCACCGAGGTGGCGCTGGTGCAGTTGGGCAGTTACTTTTATGTGGACGCCCCGGTCTACCGCCGCCAGCACCCGCGGCTGGCGGAGCTGGCCTTTGACTCTGACCGCAAGCTGATGAGCACCCTGCACAACACCGACGACGGCCCCATGCTGTTCACCAAGGGCGCCATCGACGTGCTGCTGGACCGCTCCACGCAGTTGCTGACCGCCGAAGGCCCCGTGCCCATGACCCCCGAACGCCGGGCCGAGATCGAGCGCGTGAACCGCGAACTTTCCGAGAACGGCCTGCGCGTGCTGGCCTTTGCCCAGCGCCCGCTGGCCGAAGCCCGGCTGCTCCAGCCTGAGGACGAGCAGAATTACACCTTCGTGGGCCTGATCTCGATGATCGACCCGCCCCGCCCCGAAAGCGTGCAGGCCGTGGCCGAAGCGCGCCGCGCGGGCATCCGCACCGTGATGATCACCGGCGACCACAAGGTAACGGCCACCGCCATCGCCCGGCAGATCGGCATTTTCAGCGAGGGCGACATGGCCGTGGACGGCGTGGAACTGGAAGCCATGTCCGACGCCGAACTGGACGAAAAGCTGCCCCACATCGCGGTGTATGCCCGCGTATCGCCGGAGCATAAGATCCGCATCGTATCGGCCTGGCAGCGGCGCGGCTGCATCGCGGCCATGACCGGCGACGGCGTGAACGACGCCCCCGCGCTGAAAAAGGCCGACGTGGGCGTAGCCATGGGCATTACCGGCACCGAGGTGAGCAAGGACGCCGCGGCCATGATCCTGACGGACGACAACTTTGCCACCATCGTCAAGGCGGTGCTGAACGGCCGCAGCGTTTACGCCAACATCCGCAATGCCATCCAGTTCCTGCTTTCGGGCAATATGGGCGCGATCCTGGCGGTGCTGTATGCCTCGCTGGCGGGGCTGAGCGTGCCGTTCCAGCCGGTGCACCTGCTGTTCATCAACCTGCTGACCGACAGCCTGCCCGCCATCGCGCTGGGTATGGAACCCGCCCGTCCCGGCCTGATGGACCAGAAGCCCCGTGACCCCAACGCTTCGATGATGGACCGCCCCATGCTGGGCCATGTGCTGGGGCAGGGCCTGCTGATCGCGGTGGCGTCGATGATCGCGTTCCACATCGGGCTGGCCCAGGGCGGCGCGGCACTGGCCAGCACCATGGCCTTTGCCACGCTGACGCTGGCCCGCCTGTTCCACGGCTTCAACTGCCGCGGGCCGGAATCCATCCTGCGGCTGGGGCCGGGCAGCAACCCCTATACGCTGATGGCCTTTGCCGCCGGGGTGTTCCTGCTGGCCTTTGTGCTGTTCGTCCCGGCCATGGAAGGGCTGTTCCTGGTGGCCCCGGTCAACGGCACCCAGCTTTTGTGCATCCTGGGCCTGGCCTTTGCCCCCACGCTGCTGATCCAGTTGGGCCGCCTGCTGCGCGGGCGGTAAGCCGCGCAGCCTTTACCGGTTTTGGGAGTAGCCTGCGGGATGTTTCTGTGCGTGTTTTGGGCAACATCGCGGTTTTCCAAAGCATAGGCCCCCTCAGGCCGCTGCGCGGCCTTGGCCAGGTTGCGGTTCCCGCATCATGCTGCGCGCCTTGGAGCGGCGCTTGCATTCTGCGACCGCTGCCCCTACTTCGTTTCGCTGCATCCGCCGCAGGCGGCGCTCGACTCCGCAGCCCCTAAAAGGGGAGCCTTTGACGGGCAGTAGAGTAAAGCCTCCCCTCCCAGGGGAGGTGGCTGCCGCAGGCAGACGGAAGGGTGGAAACTTTCCGGGCAACGATTACGCTGCCTTTTGCAAGACCCCTCAGTCTGCGCCTGCGGCGCATCCAGCTCCCCTAAAAGGGGAGCCTTTGCACGGCGGGGTCAAGACCCCGCCCTACCGTGCGACCCGGAACGTCCGTCCCACCGCCAACATATTTCCACAAACACACCCCACGGGCCGCCTGTGCGCGGCCCCCACGGCCTGCCGTTTCCGGCAGGCCGCTTTTTTATTCCCGCCACCCGTGCAAAACGACCAATTTCGGCCCGCAACTTTGGGCAGTATGCCCCTTGCCGGCCTGTGAAAATTGCGCGTATACTGGTAATATATATACTTTGGAATAGTCCCCGGGACCGTCCGGGGCGCAAAAGAACAGGAGGTATCAGGATGAGAAGAACCATCAGTGTGCTGTTGGCGGCCGGAATGCTGGCTGCCCTGTTGGCCGGTTGCGGCCAGACCGCAGGCGAAAACGCCGTTTCCTCCTCCGGTGCCTCCTCCGAGAGCGGGGAGCCGACGCCGGAACCGTCGCCCTCGGCTACGCCCTCGCCCACACCTTCCCCCACGCCTACCGAAACACCGACACCCACCCCGCCGCCGGAGGAAGGCTACGCCCCCGGCGTATGCACCGACACAGACTACACCAACGAATCGCTGGGGCTTCGGTTCGTCCCGTCCGATTCCATGGTGATGGTCACCAGCGAGGACTTTGAAACTCTATTCGACCTGACGCTCGATTTTCTGGACAAAAGCGCCGACACCGGCACCCCGTTGCCGGAGGATTTTGAGCTGAGCGCCACATACGAGATGGCCGCCATTGACGTTACCGGCGGCAGCACGGTCATCATCGTATCGGAAAAGCTGCCCGCCGCCTATGCCGACATGACGGTGGAAGAATACCTTGATTTGGCGTTCCAACAGGCCGGGCTGGACGGTGGTTCCGGCACCTATGGGGAGCCGGAACCGATGGAACTGTGCGGTGTCGATTTTACCGCCGTACATTACACCATGGACCTTGGCAACGGCCTTACTTCCGGCCAAAGCCTTCTGCTGAAAAAGATCGACGACCAGATCGTGGCCGTCACCCTCAGTTACCCGGACACCACCACACGGGACGCCCTGCTGGGCTGCTTCACCTCCCTGGGCATCGTTACCGTCTGACCATTTCGACTTTTGCCGCAAGACCAGACAAAAACCAGCCCCCGGCAGTCCGCCGGGGGCTGGTTTCTCTCTTTTTCTGGTTTCAGCCCCGTTCGCAGAGGAACGGGCCGTTGAACACATATTCATCCAGACGGCGGAAGGCTTCCTGCACGCGGGAGAGCGGCAGCGCCAGATTCATGCGGATGGCGCAGGCGCCGTGGAAGGGCCGCCCGTCCTGCCAGGCCACGCCCACATCCCAGCCTGCGCTCAGCAGCTCGTCGATGGTGCGGCCGTGGGCCCGGCACCACTCGGCGCAGTCCAGGAACAGCATGTACGTTCCTTCGGGTTTGGCCACCGCCACGCCGGGGAAATGCGCCGCGATAAAATCGCAGGCATAGTTCACGTTGCCGCTCAGCGTTTCGCACAGTTCGTCCACCCAGACGTATCCTTCCGGCCGGTAGGCGCCGATCAGCGCGTGCATGGACAGCACGTTCATCGAATTGTAGTGGCTCTTTTCGCTTTGGGCCGTCACCCGGTCGCGCAGATAGGGGTCGTAAATGATGTGGTAGCTGCCCACCAGCCCCGCCAGATTGAAGGTCTTGCTGGGCGCGTAGAGCGCCACCGTGCGGCGGCGGGCGTCCTCGCTGACCAACTGGGTGGGGGTGTGCTGGTGGCCGTTGAGCAGGATGTCGGACCAGATCTCGTCCGATACCACCAGACAGTCGTTGGCGCGGTAGACCTCCATGGCCTGCGCGATCTCCTCCCGCGTCCAGACGCGGCCGCAGGGGTTATGGGGCGAACAGAACACCGCCACATGGATGTGGTTCGCCTTGAGTTTGGCGTCCATATCCGCGTAGTCCATGCGCCAGACGCCTTCGGCGTCCTGCACCAGCGGCGAATGCACGATGGCATACCCCGCCGTTTTCAGCGCCCCGGTGAAGCCGATGTAGGTGGGGCTGTGCAGCAGCACGGCGTCCCCCGGCGCGGCAAAGGCCCCCACCGCCGAAAGCAGCCCGCCCAGCACGCCGTTTTCGTACCCGATGCAGTCCCGCGTGAGCAGCGCGGGGTCCGCGCCGTGGCGCTGCACCTGCCAGCGGATGATGGAATCATAGTATTCTTCGCTGGGGTCAAAGTAGCCGAAAGCCGGGTGCTGCGCCCGGGCCGCGATGGCCGCGGGCACCGTGGGCACTGTGGGGAAGTTCATATCCGCCACCCACATGGGGATGGCGTCAAAGCCCGGTTTGGGGGCCGCCGGGGTCATGCCGTCGGGCTGGCCCAGACCGTCCACGGCAATGGCGTCCCACCCGTGCCGGTCCATCAGGGAAGTAAAATCATACTGCATCGCAACCTGCATCCTTTCCGGCGGCAGGGGCCGCCTCTGCCGCCATTATAGCACAAACCGGGGCGGAAAAACAGCGTTCTGCCCCCGCCGTGACGCAAATTGACAAAGCCTACGGGCGTTTTCCCATATAGTAAAGTTGTGACGCTGCTGCGCACAGAGAGGAAGCCGTTCCATGAAAACCACACCGATCCGCGCCGTCGCCCTGCTGGCCGGCGGGCAGGCGCTTGCCGTGCGGGCCGAAGCGCCCGCGCAGACCGCCACCCCCGAACAGGCCGCGCCGGAGATCGTGGTCCCGAACAGGTCCCCTCCGAACAGTCTGCCCAGGAAGCGGCTAATGCACCGCTTCCTGCCGTCGAAGGCACGGTGCCCGACGCGGTCAGCCCCATCGGCACCACGATCAATCTGTTCGACTACTGGATCACCACCCGCGACGCGCCGGACAACGTGAACCCGCCCGACATGGATCAGGGCATCAACGCCGGGCGCGTGCTGCGGTTCAGCGTCTCGCCGGGGCAGGGCAACGGGCTGAACAACTACACCGGCAGCGCCGCGCCCCGCACCGGCATGGTGGACAGCACTTTGCAGGACGGCTACCCGATGCTGCGCGAAAGCGGGCAGTCGCTGGATTATCTGTTCGACCCGGCCCTGCCTTCCGACGGCAAGGCGTCCTTCCCGCAGGTGCGCAGCCTGCTGCAGATCGACGCCCAGAACTACTTCTACTACGACTGCACCGAAAACTTTGCCCAGTATGACCCGGCCACGAACGCCTTTATCCTGTACGACGGCCCCGGCGTCTATGGCGGCGGTTCGCCCGGCATCCGGGGGCAGTTCTTCCCCTTCAACGGCTACGCCCAGGTGCGCAACATGAACGCCGAAAACCGCGCCATCAATCACTATTTCGGCGTGACGATGACGACCCGCTTTATCCAGATGCCCGGCGGCACCGTGGACGGCACCCCCGGCGGCACCCCGGTGACCTACGAGTTTTCGGGCGACGACGACGTGTGGGTGTTCATCGACGACGTGCTGGTGGGGGATCTGGGCGGCATCCACGACGCGGCGTCGCTGTCCATCAATTTCCAGACCGGCGAGGTGCAGGTCAACGGCGCGGCCAACGGCACCCTGCAGGAAAAGTTTCTGGCCGCAGGCAAGCCTTGGACCAGCGGGTCCGCCACCTTTGCCGACGATACATACCACACGCTCAAGTTCTTCTATCTGGAGCGGGGCAACCATGCTTCCAACATGCAGCTCAAATTCAACCTTGTTTCGATCCCGCAAAGCGACCTGATCAAAGTGGACCAGACCGGCGACCCCGTGGGCGGCGCGCAGTTCGACCTGTACTATCTGCCCGCGGACGGGACCGAAGAACGGATCGCCACCGGCGTGACCGGGAACGACGGTTCGTTCGTGTTCCAGAACCCCGACGGCACCCTGCTGAGCCTGAACGACCTGAAAGACCGCTACGACGGCCCCGGACGCACCGGGCGCTTTCTGCTGCGGGAAAGCCTCGTGCCGCCCGGCTACCGCGCCCCCGGCGACATCGAACTGTACTTTCCCGACGACTTCCCGAATCTGGCCACGCTGCTTTCCGGCAATCCATGGAGCACCGGCGCCTACGCCGACCCCGCCGTGACCGTGACGATGCCCGACATGGTGCAGGACCTGCAAGGCAACACCTACCGCGCCGACACCGGCACCTACTTTGCGGTGGTGCTTGAACGGCAGGACGCCCCCGGCGACGGCAGCAGCGACCAGAGCGACTGGTACCCGGTATCGGGCAACCCCATCGACGGGTGGCGGGTGTCCCGCACGACCGGCAACGCCGCCGTGCTGGAAGCCGCCCGCGACGACCCGTACATCTTTGTGCTGGACAGCAGCGGCGCGTACAAGGACTCCATCGAGAACCTGCCCGGCGACATCCTGACCTATTACGGCGTGCTGGAAGAAAACGGCAAGCCGACCGAGGACAACGCCCAGTACACCATCGGCTTCTACCGCACCGACGCCCCCAGCCTGGCGGAAGCATCCCCCGAAAGCATCGTGCGGCTGGACAACGAACAGATCATCCAGGGGCAGACCTTCGCGCGGGAATTTTCGGTCCATCTGTACGTGCCCAACATCAAGAACTATCTGTTCGTGCAAAAGCTGGCCGAGGACAACCTGACACCCCTGACCGGCGCGACCTTTGCCCTGTACCGGGCTGAGGACGTACACAACGGCGTGGTGGACCCCGACGCACAATTCTTTGACATCGTGACCACCCGCGACCTGGACCACGACAAGGGCGACCTGACCACGCTGGGCGGCGCAGGGGTGTTCCCCAACGAGCAGGAGAGCCTGCCCGCCGGGACCTACTACCTGAAAGAACTGTCGGCCCCGCCCGGCTACGCCCCCACCAGCCAGTTGGTGGAGATCGTGGTGGACCGCACCGACGTGTACGCCAACGCGGGCACGCCGGACGACGACATCACGATGCTGCTGGGCGTGGGGCGCATCGTGCGCAGTATGCTGCAATTCGCCGTGCCCGACGACGTCGACACCACGCTGACGAACATTCAGGCGGCGCTGTACACCGCCGACCGCTACACGCCCGGCAGCGGCAGCGCCGGGCCGTGGACGCCCGCGCCCCAGACGCCGCTGAAGCTGACCTACTTTGCCAACAACCGCTATGTGGAGTACGGCCCCACCACCCCCGGCCAGCCGGTCTACTTCCATGTGGAAGAAGGCTGGGGACGGCTGGCCGTGACCCAGGACTACGCGGCAGGCAGCGAACAGGACCTGAAAACCGATCTGGGCGATCAGGACCTGACCGCCCTGTTCGCCCGCAGCACCATCGTGCGGGTGCGCAACCAGTCCACCCGGCTGGTGCTGCAAAAGGAAGTCACCGGCCCGCTGGGGGAGCGCGACCGGCCTTTCGACTTTACGCTGACGCTGCTGGACCCCCAGGGCGCGCCGCTGACCGGCACCTACGGCGAC
>SAMEA3387511__coassemble_2169_pt1 | contig 12103 bp, 12 predicted proteins | sample SAMEA3387511__metabat2_low_PE_011 | metagenome-assembled genome bin SAMEA3387511 (sample SAMEA3387511) | Felis catus | biome: Faeces | place: United Kingdom | collected 2012
GGGTGGAGGCAAAACTCCACCCTTGTGCTTTTCTAAATTTCTATTTGACGCTTACGAGCGTTGCCCTGAAAGCCCCCACCCCGGCAGACAAAAACCCCCGCGCCGTAGGGCGCGGGGGTTTTGATCCTTTATTTACAACACAGCCTATTTACAACAGCCGAAACTTACGAACGGCGGCGGATATAGAACACCAGTCCGCCCGCTACCACCAGCAGCGCAGCCGCACCGGCAACTACCGGCACGACCGGGAACCCGCCTTTATCCTCCGGCTCTTCGGGGGCCGGGGTCACGGTGGGTTCAGAGGGCGCGGTGGGGGTCGGCGCAGGCGTTGCCGTGGGGGTCGGGGTCGGCGTGGGGCTGGGGCTGGGCGTGGGGGTCGGGGTGGCCTTGCCGCCCGAACCGCTGCCGGAACCGCCACCCGTGCCGCTGCCCGAACCGTTACCGCTTACAGCGGCCGGGTCGGCGGCCCACTTGGCGTAGACGGTGGTATCATCCACCAGCACGACGCTACTCACAGGTTTGGTCAGGGCTTCGTCCGCATACCAGCCCTGGAACAGGTAGCCGGGCCGCACGGGGGTGTAGGGCCACAGTTCCACCGGCGCGCCAAGACCGCGCACCACATCGTTCATCTGCAAACCGCCCATGGTGTTGAAATGCAGCGTATGCTGTTCCAGCGGGGTGGGTTTGGGGGCAGGCGTGGCCGTGGGGGCCGTGCCCGACGGCTGCGAAACGGCAAAATTCACGTTCACCACCGCTTTGGCGCCGTCGTTGGCGGAAACGGTGATGCTCTCGTTATAGCTGCCCGCGCCCAGGCCCGCCTTGGGCCGCAGGGTGAAGGTAGCGGTGTCGTTGGGGGCCAGTTGCGTTTTGGACAGCGCGCCCACCTCATAATTCGAGGCGGCGGGCTGGTTGAGGTTCAAGGTTTGGTTGCCGGTGTTTTTCACGGTGACGGTCTGAGCGGCGGGCTGGCTGTAGCCGGTCTGGACGCTGCCGAAACCGATGGCCGCCGGGTCAGCGGTGAGGGTGTAGGTCTTGGCGGTGACGGTCACTTCACAAACAGCCTTTTTCTCGCTGCCATCCGCAGCGGTGGCGGTGATGGCGGCTTTGCCCGCACCTACGGCAGTAACCTTGCCGTTTGCATCCACTGTAGCAACGCCTGCGTTGCTGGTAGTCCAGTTCACAGTCTTATTGCTGGCATTATCCGGCTGAACCTTGGCGGTAAGGGTTCCGCCGTTGCCCACAAACAGGTCCATAGTAGTTTTATCCAGCGTCACATCGGTGACCGGCTGGGTGACCGTCACGGTGCAGTTGGCGGTCTTGCCGCCGTCCGCGGTGGTGACGGTGATGGTGGCCGTGCCGGGAGCCACAGCAGTGACCTTGCCGCTTGCATCCACCGTAGCTACGGCGGTATTATCACTGCTCCATGTCACAGTCTTGTTGGTGGCGTTTTCTGGCGTGACATTTGCTTTGAGTTCAGCACTGCCGCCGACAGAGATAGGCAGCGCACTTTGATCCAGCGTTACACCCGTAACCGAGATAGGATTGACTGTAACAGCGCAGGTAGCGGTTTTGTTGCCGTCCTCGGTCGTAACGGTAATGGTGGCCTTGCCCGCACCTACGGCGGTGACTTTTCCGTTTTCCACCGTGGCAACATTTTGATTATCGCTGCTCCACGTCACATTTTTGTTTGTGGCATTGCTCGGCGTGATGGTAGCGGCGAGATTTTCACTGCCGCCCACATCAAGGGTCAAGCTGTCCTTGTCCAGCTTTACTTCTGTAACCTTGTAGACTACGCCCTCGGTAGGGATATTTTCACCTTTCAGCGTGCCGCCGTTTACAATCACCTCATGGCCGTTTGTAGTCAGTGTGACGCCTTGTCCGATCGTCAGGCTCTCGCCTGCGCCGACGGTCAAATCATCCTGCAAGGTCACAGCGCCGTACACGGTCCCAGCGGCACCGTCAAAAACGATGCCGCCATTTCCAGCCGCGGCTGTTATGGCCGGCTTGGGGTTTTCTTCTCTATCCGTGGTGATCCCGCTCGCCCGTACCACAGCGTTATCACCGACAGTCAGCTCGGGGGCCGCTGCACGTGCACCGGGCGCGGCAGTTTCTTCCCCAAGCGAATAGAAGATCCCCGCCTTTGTGCCGCTGGCGGTCAGACTGCCGCCCCGGATGGCCAGTCCGGCAGCAGAGTTTGCCGAGGTTTCCACATAGATCCCATACGTCCCGGAGATTTGGTTTTCCCCTTCCAGCACGATCGTCAGCACGGAGGCCGAGCCGCTGGTTTTCACATAAATGCCCGCGCCGTTCCCGGTCTGGGCGCGCCCGGCCGTCTGCGCGCCCTTGATCGTGGCATCGCGCAGCGTCAGCGTGGCAGATGCCGCGTCATACCGAACATTCCAGTTTTCGGTTTCTTTGCAGTCCGCCAGCGCGCCGGTCTCGCTGTCCGTTGTCCAGAAGCCGCCAGCCAGAACGTCCACACCGCCCACCGTCAGTGCGGCGGTGTCCTCGGTCCCCTGTGTCGCCCGCACCGTGGCGGACGCGGCGGGCCGCATGCCGCCCGCCCGGGTGTTTGCCGCCGCCAAAGCCGCAGACGGGTACAGCGTCAGGCAGAACGCCAGCAGGGGGATCAGTGCGAGCAGTCGTTTTTTCATCAGTAAGACCTCCTTGGGCGGGCAGGGACGCGCCGCCCCGGAAAAGGGGCGCGGCGTTTTGGCACTCCGCACAAAAATTGAATATGTATCGTCAGTATATCACATTCCGCGCCCAAAAGGGAAGTATTTCCCGCCGTAGGACGTAATTTTTACAACTTTCGGCGCGAGCCTTGTATATTCTGCACAAGTTTTGGGCGGTATTGCCGTCAGACTGCACAAAGACGCCGCCGGGCGGTTGACAGGGCGCGTGTACTATGCGTATAATACACTCAAATCCCACAGAAAGGCAGGCGATCTCATGGTAAATTTTCGCGGCGTGCGGTTCCATGACCGCGCGCCGGTGTATCAGCAGATCGCCGAATACCTGAAACGGCAGATCTTGCTGGGGGCCGTGCAGGACGGCGACCCGATGCCCAGCCGCCGGGAACTGGCAGCCCAGACCGGCATCAACCCCAACACGGCCCAGAAAGCCTACCGCCTGATGACCGAGGAAGGCTATGTGCGCACCGACGGCAACGCGGGCAGCGTGGTACACCTGACCCCGGCGCTGCGGGCGGCCATCGACGAGGAGATGACCCGCGGGCTGGTGGAGCGGTTTGTGGCCGAAGCCCAAGCCAACCATTTGAGTTACCGCAAGGTCATTGGCCTGGTGAGCGAGGTGTGGGGCGACGATGGGTGACGGGGGCGCGGCCGGTATTTGTAGGGCGGGGTCTTGACCCCGCCGTGGATGTGTCCCGACAGGTGGGACGTTACCCGAAGTTGCAAGACCCCTCAGGCCGCTGCGCGGCCAGCTCCCCTACGAGGGGAGCCTTTGAGAGCGGGTGGCCGACTCCGTAGCTCCTAGAGGGGAGCCTTTGACGAGTTGTAGAGTAAAAGCCTCCCCTTTTAGGGGAGGTGGCTGCCGCAGGCAGACGGAGGGGTTCGGCAAAAGGCGGACAGCAGGTATGAGGAAGGGCGGCGGGGTCAAGACTCCGCCCTACGGTACGCCCGAAAACGGGTTGCCGTCCCGCAGAACCATATCACCGCTATAGACACCTTCCATGCGGCAAGGCTTTTGTTTTTCCCTTACTGTATGATTCCCGTAATACAACCAATACAACAAACCCAGAAACCAAAAGAAAAAAGGAGTGTATGCGTATGAGACCCATTCTATCGCTGGCTGCGTGGAACTGGCGCATGGCCCGCCGCCCCTACGGCATCCTGTGCGCGGTGTTCGCCGTGCAACAGTTGGCCGTGCTGCTGTTTCAAACACAGGTCCCCGACCAACGGGGCGCCGGGCTGGCCTATTACTACGAAGCAGGCTGGCAGTTTGAACTGTTTTTAGCGTTCTTTTTGCTGGCGGGGCTGCTGGCCGGGCCTGCCATCAACGACCAGAAACGGGCCAAATGCAGCTATACCTGGCTGACGATGCCCCTTTCGCCTGCCGCCCGGCTGGCGGGGCAGGTAATGACCGCCGCTGTTTTGCAGTTGGGTTTCGTCGCGTTGCAGTTGGTGCTGTATGTCCTGTACTTTTTCCCGGTGCAGGTGATGGAAAACGCCGTCGTGATGCAGCAGACCGGCCAACAGATCCCCCCGACCACGCTGTATGAGCAGCTGATTATGAACCGGGGATTCTACTGGCTGATTCCCCGCCGACCGGAACACACCGCCATGCTGGTGTTCACCCTGCTGGCCGCCGCCCTGCTGCTGACCGCTGTGCGGCTGCACAAGGGCTGGCGGCGGGCCGTAGCGTTCCTCATCGGCGTGGTATGCGGGGGTGCCTGCATGGTAATCCTGCAAGTCGAACAACTTCAGGCACAGCACGATGAAGCCTTTTTGGAAGGAGTAATCCGCCCCAGCATACCGCCATTTCTGGCGCTGCTGGCTGTGCTGCTGGTTTTCAGCGTCTGGTGGGCGCTGCGGGCCATCCGCCGCGCCGAGACCGCATAAGGAAAGGAGGAATTTTTCCATGAAAGGCAAACCCAAACGCCCGCTGCGCGGGCTGGCCCTGCTGGGAGCCGCGGCCGTTGTTGTGGTGGCTGCTGCCACCGTCTGGCTGCGCACGGGCTGGACCACCATCGGCCTGACCCTGACCGACCGCATCGGGAACGCGGCCCAAGACCTGCAGGGCTTCACGCTGGACGGCACTGTCGGTTGGACCCGCTCCTATGATACTTTATATTTCCATCTGGAGGACGGCGTCTTGCAGACCGATTTCCGCTTTGACGACCCGCAGATGCTCTACCTTAACCAAATTCTGGTGATCCAAAACTACGTTCTTCCGCCGGAATCCCGCGACGATGCCAACGACGTCGCCACCGTTGTCGGCATTGATTCCAGCGGTGGCGGACCATCTCCGCCACCATTTACAGTCCCTTGCGCTGTATGTATACGCTGACGATGCCGGACGGGACCCTTGTGCGGCTGGCCGCCGGAGATCTCACGCTGGACGAGGCCGTGGCAGTCACAGCCCTTGACAGCGACACCAGTGAAACCGGTTACAACTACGATTATGGATGGGACGAACCCCGTACCCGGCCCCTTTCCACGGAAGAACGCCTCGCCCTGCAGGAAGCCTTTCCTTCCTACCCGGTCAACGCCACCACCCTGCAGTTGGGCAACGACTATGTCCTGTGCTGGGAGCAGGAGTTGGGCGGGCGGCAGCCGGGGCTTTACCGCGTCCACGGCCTGACGGACGAGGAGATCCGCGCACTGCCCCGTGACGGCAAGATGTATGACAAAGACGTACTTTGCGCTTCCACCGAGTTCGGCACCCTGACGCCCTTCTACTGCCCCGCAGACGCCAAGACCGCCCTGGCTGCCGCCGAGATGCAGAACGGATTCACCCTGCTGCTGTACCAGAACAACGACGGCATCCTGTGTGCCGATCTGGTGACTTCCGCCGGGCAGTTGTCCGATCACCGGGAACTGGGCAGCCTGCCGGACGCCGACCTCGTCACCCCCACGTTACTGCCCCGCACCGACCTCCGGGACGCCATGATTTCCACGGGATATTCCCTTGCCATCCTGCGGGTGGAGAACGGCAAGTTCACCATAGCACAGGTTTTGGAAAACAACGGCAACACAGATGCCGCCGTGCTGAACGAAGCAGGCGACGGAATACTGACAGCCTATGTAAAAGGCAATACCTACCAGTATTGGTATGACGGATACGCACCGCTTTCGGGCTATCTGGAACTGGCCGCCTACGATTTGACTACCGGTCACATGACCTACAGCGGCACGATCAACACCGGCAACGGCCCCTACTGGGAGAACCCGCACCGCGAAAATGGCCGGTTCTCTTTTACCACATTGCCACAGGATAGGGGGTATCGCGCATGATCGAAGTCAAAAATCTGCAAAAGACCTGGCGGCGGCACGGCAAGACCGTGGGCCTGCTGGGGGCCGATTTCACCATTCCCGACGGGCAGGTGGTGGGCATCCTGGGCGAGAACGGCGCAGGCAAGACCACCCTGCTGCGGGCTATGGCCGGGCTGCTGCCCGCCAAAGGTGAAGCCCTGTTCGACGGCAAGCCCGCCCGCGCCCAGTACCAGCGCATCAGCTACATCACCGGCGAGGGCAGCTACTACCCCGGCCTGACGGTGGCCGAATACGGCGCGATGCTGGCCGACCTGAACCCCGCCTTTGACCCGGCGCGGTACGACAACTTCTTACAGTTTTTCTCGCTGGACGGGGCCAGTGTGATCGGGCAGCTTTCCACCGGGCAGCGCGCGCGGGTGGAACTGGCCGCGGGCTTCGGCAGGCGGGCCGCCTACTACCTGATGGACGAGCCGTTTCTGGGCAAGGACCCCTTCACCCGCCGGGACTGCATCAAGCTGATGAGCGGCGCGCTCCACGGCGAGGAAACGATCCTGCTTTGCACCCACTATCTGGACGATGTGGAGCAGTTTTTGGACCGGGCGCTGATCCTGCACGGCGGGCGCATCGCCGGGGACGTACTGCTGGACGACCTGCACGCCCAGGGCGAAACGCTGCTGGAACGCATGGCCGCCCTGTGCGGCTGGGACCCCCAGCACTATCTGGAATTCGGCGCCGACAAACCCGACAAGCCCGAATAAAACACAGCGCGGCGGGCCGCCCCCTTGCAGGGGCGGCCCGCCGTTTTCCTTTTTTACGATAAAGCGGTGCGCGTTTTGCTCAGTCCGGCAGGCGCTCATAGGCCAGGCGCGGGCTGGGCGCACAGCCGTCCTGAACGCAAATAATGCCGCAGTACGCAAAACCCGCCCGCGTGATGAGCTTCTGCATGATGCGGTTGTCCCGGTGGGTGTCGATGCGCAGGTGGGGGCTGCGGGCCTTGCAGAAATCCATGACCGCCGCAAAAACGCCGTGGGCGCTGCCGTCGGCGGCCAGCCGGTGGATCGTCGCATAGGGCGCGTCGCTGCGCCATGTTCCCTGCTCAATGACCGCGTAGGCCGGGTCCGGCCCCGGCACCAGCGCAAAGGCCCCGCAGGGCACGCCGGCCCGGCATACCACATACAACTGCCCCGCGCGGATGTCCGCTTCCAGCGCGCTGCGCGGCGGATGGGTGGTGCCCCACTGGTCCGGGTTGCCGGTGGCGGCCATAAAAGCCCGCGCCTTGCGGTAGATCTCCGCCAAAGCGGGCAGATCCCCGGCCCCGGCCGGGCGGATCGTCAGTTCGTGCATACAGTCTCCTTTTCCATGGTTTTCAGTTCCGGCATCACGGTGCGGCGCATGGTGATATAGCACGCCAGCCCGCCGATACAGTTGAAGATCGGCTCCGCCAGGAACACGCCGTTGACCCCCAGCCCCGCCACATAGGGCAGCAGCAGGGTCAGCGGCACCACAATGACCGCTTTGCGCAGCAGCGAGAAAAAAATCGCCTGCCGCGCCTTGTTCAGCGACTTGAACACGCTTTGGCCGCTGAACTGGAAAGCCATCATGACAAAGCCGAAGAAATAGATGTGCAGCGCCGGGACCGCCGCAGCCAGCAGTGCGGCGTCCTGATTGAAGATGCGGATGAAAGCCGCCGGGAACAGCGAGATCAGCCCCCAGATCAGCAGCGTATAGCCGAAGCCCAACTGCGTCATGAAGCGGATGGACCGGCGCACCCGCGGCGCCTTGCGCGCGCCGTAGTTGTAGCTGATGATGGGCGAAGCGCCGTCGCTCAGGGCCATGACCGGGGTCTGGGCGATCTGCCGCACCGAGTTGATGACCGTCATGACGCTGATATACAGGTCGCCCCCGAAGGTGCGCAGCGTGGCGTTGCAGGCCACCTGCACCAGACTGTCGGTGAAAGACATGACGAAGCTGGAAGTCCCCAGCGCCGTGATGCGCCGGATGCAGGCCCAGTCCGGCCGGAAGCCCCGCCAGTGCAGCCGCAGTTCGGTGTGCGGGCCGTGCAGAAAGCGCAGCACCCACAGTGCCGAAAGCCCCTGGGAGAGGATCGTCGCCAGCGCCGCGCCGCGCACGCCCATGCCGAACACGAAGATGAACAGCGGGTCCAGCACGATATTGCTGACCGCGCCCAGCAACACGGTGGCCATGCCGACGCGCGCAAAACCCTGGCTGTTGATATAGGGGTTGAGCCCCAGCGACAGCATGACGAACACCGTGCCCAGCAGGTAGATGGTCAGGTAGTCCGACGCATAGCCGAAGGTCTCGCCGCTGGCGCCGAACAGGTAGAGCAGCGGCACATGGAACACCAGCCCCAGCACCGTGAGCGCCGCGCCGCAGACCACCAGCATGAAGCAGGCATTGGTCATGATGCGGCAGGCGGTGCGGTCGTCCTGCTGGCCCCGCGCGATGGAACACAGCGGCGCGCCGCCCACGCCGAACAGGTTGGCAAAGGCCGTCACCAGCGTGATGACCGGGAAGCACAGCCCCAGCCCCGCCAGGGCCAGCGTGCCCTCGCCGGGGATCTTGCCGATATAAATACGGTCCACGATGTTATATAAAAGGTTCAGGACCTGGGCCACCAGCATGGGGGCCGCGACGCTCAATATACTGTGCCGGACGTCCCCGGTGGAAAAGTCCACCTGGCCGCCCGCCCGTGCGTGGAGTGGGTGCTGCGCCATCCGCCTGCGCTTCCTTTCTATAAAGGGATAGTGTCTGTTGTTTTATTATAGCATACTTCGCCCGGCGGCGGAACATAAAAAGCCCGCGCAGTCGGGCTGCGCGGGGATAAACGTGTTTTGCGCGGGCGCGGTCTTGCCGCCCAGGTCACACCGTCACTTCGCCCACCAGCATATCGCCCGCCGTGTCCACGGCGTAGACGGTGTATTTGCGGATCTTCTCGCCGGGTTCGCGGGGGGCGATCCGCAGGCCGCCCTCCTCGGGTTCCACAAAGTGGAAGGTGCGGTGGCCCGTGGTGGCGTGGGGGCAGCCGTCCGGCACGGACCAGGCCAGCACCCCGCCGTCGGCGCAGAAGTCCCCTTCCAGCGGGCGCTGCGCGCCGCCCCGGTACAGATGGAACACGCCGGGCATTTCCGGCCCCGCCGGGCGCAGTCGCACGCTGTCCCGCTCCGGGCCGCCCGGCATGCCGGGCACCGCGCGGCGCATCAGCAGCGCCACGTTGTCCCAGGCTACCAGGAAGTCGTCCAGGTCCATCTCGGTCTCGGCGTCAAAATCGTTCTCGCCCGCCCAGGGGTCGCAGAGCAGCACTTTATCCGCGCCTTCCGTCATGCGGAAGCCCCGCACCGTCACAAAGCGGCGCTCCGGCCAGCCCGCGGCGGTCTGCGCCGGGGTGGAGTCCAGCGCCACGAGCGCGCCGTAGCCTTCGCGCATTTCGTCCCGCAGAGTCGCCAGGCCGCACCAGCAGATCCAGGTGGGGAAGCCCCAGCACCCCGCCGCCGCAGCCGCAAAGGCCAGATTGCGGGTGTCGGCGCCGTCGGGCTCGCGCCAGTCCCGCAGGACCTGGGCAAATTCCTCCGGCAGCAGGTCGGCGCCCCAGCGGTTGGTCAGGCTCGCCAGGCCGATGGCCAGGTCCATCCACGGGCGCAGCGCCGGGGCGCGGCGGGCCACCACATAGGGCATCAGGTGGAGCTGCCGGTTGACGCGGCGGCCGCGGGCGGGGATCGTATCCACCCGGCGCACGGTGACGCCCAGCAGGCGTACCGCCGGGGTCACCTTTTCGTCCTTGGTGTACAGGTAAATGCGAAGCTGCGCCTGGGTGGCGCATTTGCTCTCCAGCCGGAGGGCGTCGGCCCCCATGCGCAAAGGCCCGCGCTCCCGCGGGGGCGAACCCTCCCGCCGCAGGTGGGGGCTCCATTTGCCAAAACTCACCCAGCCGCTCCAGTTGCCGTCCACCAGCACCCGGGCCTGGGCTTCCACCGCCGTGCCGGGGGGCGAGACCGCGTTCCAGCTCACCCACATTTCATCAAACAGCGGCATCGGGATGGGGGCGCTGGTATAACAGCCGTAGGGCATATAGCTGCCCCGCACCGGGTCCAGCACGACGCACCCTTCGGCCACCGTCACATTATCCAGTTCGCCGCGCATGAACGCCTCGGTATCACGCAGCAGCAGGGTATTTCTTTCCATAGGGTCCTCCTCCCCCCGCGGGCGGCCATCGCCGCGCGGGGTCTATTCCCATGATACCGGCTTTGGCCGCAGTTTGCAAGGCCGTTGTAAAAATAAGTTTACAAATTCCGGCGGAATTGTGTTACAATAGAAAGGATCGAATCCCCTGCCCACGGCAGGGCAGGCAAAGGAGTGTACATTTTCTATGGCATGGGTCACCAAAAGCAGTGACGAAGAATACGGCCCCCGGCCGGAACCCCGCACCTATACCAAGCAGGAAAAAGCAGCAAACTGGTGGCATTACCACTGGGCAGCCCTGGCGGCCATTCTGGCGGCGCTCGGCCTGGCGGCCTGGTTCATCTACGACATGGTGAACCAGACCGACCCCGACCTGCGCGTGGGCTATGTGGGCCAGACCACCCTGCTGCCGGAGACCACCGAAGCCCTGCAGCAGGCGCTACTGCCCTATGTGGAGGACCGCAACGGCGACGGGCAGGTGGTCGTGCAGGTGAGCAGCTACGAAGTGTTTTTTGCGCCCGAAAGTTCCAGCGACAGTGCGCTGGACGACGTTCTGGACGACATCCAGAGCACCGGCGAGACCGCGCCCTACGACCCCTACGCCCAGATGGCCGGCATCACGCAGTTGAGCGCCGAGGTCGGCCCCAGCGGCGAGACCTGGCTGTTCCTGCTGGAGGATCCCGCCGGGTTCCAGACCCAGACCCAATGCCTGCAATACCCCGACGGCACCACGCCCCCCGACGGCGAGGCCGGGGACTGGCGGCAGATGGTCTACCTGTGGTCGGACTGCCCCGTGCTGACGGGACTGGACCTGGGCGACCTGGCGCAGCCGCTGCCCCAGCCGCTGTACGTGGGCTGCCGCGGCAGCTTTACCGAGGAGCCGGTGGACGGCTATGCGCAATCCACCGCCCTGTGGCACACGCTGACCGAGGGTGCCCAGCCCGTAGGGGCGGCGGGCTGATATGCGCGCCACACCCCGGCTGCGCGCCTACCTGCGCCGGTTCCGCAAGGCTGCCCCGTCCCCCGCGGCGAAGCTGCCATTGCCCGATAACCCCTACCGGCGCTTTTTCACCCCCCAGCGCACGCTGGAAGAACTGACCCGCCCGGGCGCGGCCCCCGCCGCCCCCCGGACGCCGCCGAAAGACTGAACCGCCGCAGGCGGATTTCGGCAATTTTGGCAGGCGCGGCGCGGTACAATGGTCCCGTATTCACTTTTTGAGCAAGAGAGGGGACCCATTGTATGCTGCAAACCTTGGAACGAACCACTACTTATGAGACCCGGATGCTGACCCCCGCCGACCTGGAAGCATTGCAGGCGCTGTGCGGGCAGCAGGGCCTGCCCCTGCTGCCGCCCCATGGGCTGGGCCCCGCCCTGTACAACGGCCAGCTTTTGGGGGACCTGACCCAAAGCGGCGAACTGCGCGCCGCGCTGGCGCTGCTGCCGCTGTATTCCGACGCGGTGCTGCCCGCCAGCCTGCGGGCGGCCGGGTACGGGGCCGACGGCCAGGGCGCCGTGCTGACCCCGCCGCTGTGCGCCGGCCACTACCCGCGGCTGCGGCAGTTTTTGAGCGCCGCGCTGCGGCTGGCCGCGACCCGCTACGCCAGCTACCATGTATGGGCGGTGCAGCCGTTGGACGCCGAAGCCCTGCCCGCGTGCGAGGACCTGTGCGCGCAGTATCTTTCGGCCGGGCTGACGCTGCGGGCCGTGCGCCCCATGGCCGAAACGCAGATGATGGTGTTCTCGGCCCGGGGGCTGCCCCACTGGCGGGAACCGCGCCGCCGCGTACACCTGAACGACCCCGCCCTGCCCCGCCTGCTGGAACACGGGTATGCGGTGGGGGATTTCGGCTGGGGGCCGGGCGGCATGGAACTGCTGCTGCGGGACGCCCAATGACGAGTCAGAACCCCCGGCAAAGCCGGGGGCTTGGGTTAGCCCTAGAAGGGCATAA
>SAMEA3387511__coassemble_2309_pt1 | contig 10968 bp, 17 predicted proteins | sample SAMEA3387511__metabat2_low_PE_011 | metagenome-assembled genome bin SAMEA3387511 (sample SAMEA3387511) | Felis catus | biome: Faeces | place: United Kingdom | collected 2012
GCCGAAGATAGTTGGCTGGAGACGGCCTGCGAAAATAGGTAGATGCCGGCTTCTCTTTTATATGGCCCGTTGGTCAAGCGGTTAAGACAGCGGCCTCTCACGCCGTTAACGTGGGTTCGATTCCCGCACGGGTCACCAAAATGTACGCAATTTCAGAATTGAGATCGTGGACGGCAGTCCTGTTCTACAGTTTGAAGTTGCAAGAGGGGAGCGCTGAAAAGCGCTCCTTTTTCTCTTATGCTCAAAAATGCCCCCAACCCGCCGGGAATCCCGGAAGGTTGGGGGCTATCTGCATGTATTACTGATCGTCCACGCTGTCGGGGATACCGTCCCCGTCAGCGTCCGGGAGTTCCGGCAGGCCCGCCACGCTGGTCAGCAAGGACAGCACACCGGCCAGCGCCGACGCGCTGCCCACGAACATCCAGTTCACATCGCCCAGCGCCGCGGCCGTGCCGATGGTCGCCACCGCCGTCTGCGCCACAGTCTTGACGGCGCGAATGCCCGCCGCGTGCAGCCACATACAGATTTTCTTCTTATCCATTTTGTGTTCTCCTTTCATTCACCGCCACTGCGGATATGCAGCTTCCGGCAGCGATCCATGATGTCGTGAGTGCTGCGGTCGCCGTCGCCCAGGTCCACATAGGCGGTATAATAGTTTTCGAGCGTGTCCAGCCCGTAGGGCGGGATCTCGCCCTCCTTGATGTAGTGCAGCCCCAGGTCAATGATCTGCCCCCGCAGCAGACTTTTGACGCCCTCAGTCAGTGCCTTGTCCGCCTTGCGGCTCTTGCCCAGCTGGGCCACGGCCCAGCCCGCAAAGGCAGTGAGCACCGGCAGCAGTACGGTCACAGCGGCTGCCAGCTTATCAGCCAACGTCTGCATCGGCATCACCTCTCCTGCTCGTCCGCCCATACGCTGCGGTATAGGCCCTGCTTGTCCAACCCACGTGCGCGGGCCGTCGCCAGGATCGCGTCGGCGTCGCCCTGGCTCACCGGGCCGATGATGATGCTCTGCGTGATGTGGGTGTCATCGTCCCACTTGCTGGTGTACAGCCCAGCGTCGGTCAGCTTGCGTGCCTCACAGCACAACATGATGGCATCCGCGTCCCCCTGAGTAAGGGTATCCAGATAGATGATTTGGAGCCGTCCGGCAGAGGGCAGGGGCAGCGGGTCCGTATTGCCGTAGGTCCCCGCGGCGTTGGGCACCCCCGCATAGGCCGAGGGGTCAAGCCCCGTGCTGGTGGCCGTGGCGCGCACCTCCAGATGACAGTGCTTGTAAGGTGGCTCGTTCAGTGCCGCGTTGCCGCTGTTGCCCATGATTGCCAGTGCGTCGCCGCTCTGCACGCGCTGGCCCGCCTGCACCAGCAGGCGTTCACAGTGGCAGAAGTAGAGATAATTCACCGCGTCGGGCGTCTGGGCGGCGTCGAGCTGCACGCAGACGTACCAGCCCCATTCCCACGTGCGGTTGCTGTGGTCCGTCACGATGCGCGCCGTGACGACGGTGCCCCGGATGGCCCTCCGGCTGCCGTCCGCCGCCGTGTAATACGGCATGCGAATAGTGGCGTCGTCCGCACCTACAAGGTCGATGCCGCCGTGCCACACGCTGCCGCCGCCCCGCGTCCAACCGAAGCAGCCGTAGGCGTAGGGAACCAGCACACGGCCATTAAAAATTCCTGTTTGCGTCATTTTTTGTATCCTTTCTGCGGACTTAGGCTGTCCGCTCCCACATGTAATAAGATTTGTAGGGCGGCATGTTGTTGTGTGGTTTACCCTCACCGGCATAATCAATGCCGCTGCCGCCAACGTAGTCAATACCTCCACCAGAGACAATGTCCCAGCTATCACCCTTAAATCCGCCAAGGCCAGTATAATTACCCGTTCCCCAGCCGTTATTCCTTAGTGCCCATCCTACCCAGTTATGTACATGGCGGGCACCTTCCGGACCAGTCAATGCGTGCGCTTCTTCGCCGCCTGTGCTGCCGATGGCGTACTTATCGCCTGCCGCCAACAAGAAGCAGTCTTTGATTTGCTGCCAGGTCGTTCCCGGCCATCTCTTAGCCGGCGGTGTGGGGCTGGATGTAGTCAGCACGTCACCCACCGCGTAAGGGCAGCGCGCAGCGTCGGGGTTGCTTGTAATCATGCAGCGCACCCCCTCTCGGGGCTCAAGCCGTCCGACGCCAGATATGCACCGAACGGTAAGGGGGCAGGTTGTTGTGCGGCTGACCGCCGCCCGCTGGACGGGTCGTAAGGTTCGTGTTGTCGTACTCGTCGTAGGGAGTAGTTGGTGCATATTGCGCTGATGAGCCGCTTGCGATTTGGTACGCCCATCCGTGGAGCTGGTGAGAGTGTGTAGGTATCTCTGGCTCTGTCAGCGTATGCTGTGCCTCGCCGCCCTCGCTGCCCACGGGGTAGGTGTCGCTGGCCCCCATCAGCATCCGGCCCTGTAGGCGTTCCCAGCTTGTGCCGGGCCAGCTCGCAGCAGGATGCGTGGGGTTCTCGGTGCATAGGTAGTCGCCGATCCTGTACGGGCATAGAGCCGCCATGTTTTGCACGATCATGTTCCACACCGCCTTTCGGCAATGTGTACAATCCGGGGGTTAGGGAGCCCCCCCCCGGTATAATTACGGTGATTCGTCATAATTCACAACCTTTCATTTCGTCCTTTGCCAAATATATACGGTAGTGTATGGAGGCATATTGGTATGCGCCTGCCCCCCGCCAAAGGCCATATCTACATAAGCATAGGCTCTACCGCTTGGCCACGGTTCGGTATCTTGAGATCCAGGGCCGTTTTCCATCTCTTGCCTAGCAGTAAATACCCCGCCCGTGCTTCGGAATACGCCCATGCCATTTTTTTCTGGCCACACGGCTCCATTCCCGGCATAGATTGATCCGCTGATTTCCGGCAACTCATCCTGCGTCAGCGTGTGCGTTTCGCTGCCGCCGGTGCTGCTGATGGCGTGCTTGTCCCCGGCCCCCAGCAAAAAGCGATCCTTGATCTGTGTCCACTCAGTGCCCGGCCAACGCGCGGCGGGGTCTTTTGCGCTGGCAGTGGTGAGGATGTCACCCACGTCGTAGGGGCAGGCGGCCGCGCTTGAGTTTTCGCACATCATACAGCCCACCCCCTCCCGGCCATCAGCCCGTGCGGCGCCAGATGTAAGCGCTGTAGTACCTGTTGGTAATGTCCATGGGCTGACTTTCTCCGCTCTCCGTCATCGCCGCGCCGAAATTCCTCCAAGTAGTGCTCCACCCTGGTGCCAGTACAGACTTTCCCTCACTTTGCGACGATCCGCCATCTTCCGTATACTGGTCGTGGTAGTGCTTTGCCATTTCGGCTTGGGTCTGCGTGTGAGTCCAACTGCCACCCGTGCTCCCCGCCGGATGCTGCACATCAGCGCCGCGTACAAAGCAGTCCTGTATGGCTTCCCACGTGCCGAATCCGTAGTAAGCCGCGACCTTTTCCGGCGTGGACAGGTCAGCTTTGCCGCCGTCCACCGGGCTCCACTCCACGATGGAGCCTACCGGCAGCATGCGCTCCAGCACTTGCGTGATCTCATTTGGCGTTTGCACCGGGTCTCACCTCCACTATTCTTATCTGACACTCGGCCACGGGATCAGCCGTAGCCCATAGCGACACGCTGCCGTCCTGCGTGTCGATTAGGGCAATCCCACAATAGGCGGTGTAGTCGCCGCCCTCATAGCTCATTGACACCGACGTGGGGCTGGCCGTGGCCTGCTCGGCCGTGACCGTACACGTGCGCATGTACGTCGTATCTCCCCACGTCAGGCTTCCGTCCGTCCATCCGGTGGTCGGCACGTCGATGATATAGGGCACCACAACCGTTTGCGCGCTTTCTGCTGCTTCGGCCGCTTTCCGCGCACTCTCAGCGGCATCTGCCGCAGATCCAGCCGCGGCGGTGGCCTGCTCTCCGGCTTGATTGGCTGCCTGCTGGGCATCCTGCGCGGCCTGCGGGGCCTGCTGGATCAGATCGAGGTTGTCCTCGATGGCCTGGATCGCTGTTTTGTTCTGTTCCACGATGGTGCCGTACTGCTCAGCGGTCTGCGCAGCGGCTTCGGTACGTTCGACAGCGTCCTGCACCTGCCCAATGTTCCGCAGGGCCTCGTCCAGCTCAGGGCCTGTTAGGCTGCTTCTGTACTTTGGGATTTCTTCAGCCATCGGACACCTCCTTTTCTGCGGCTGCTGCCAGTTCGCGCTCCTTGTCTTCCACCGCGTGCACGATGTTGAGCAGCACCAGACGCACCACTACGGGGTGCAGCCCGCTGCCGTTTACCGCATCAAGGATCTTTTTTTCAAATTCCGCTACTGCTTTTCCAGCATCCATAGTACCCTCCTCAAATTTCCCTACCGTTCACGGCGAGGGAAGAGCATTCGATCCGTCCGGGAATCTCAAATTTCTCGGCCACGCAGTGGATCAGGCGCGACCCGTGGTCATAATACAGGCCGCCAAAGTTGTCGTCGTATTTTTGCTTGTTGGCGTTGATACTGGGGTATCCACTCGAAAACCAGCCCAGGAACGTATAGGTGCTGTTGGACCCCAGGTAGGTCTTGCCGTATTCGCTGTACAACACGCCCGTCAGGTAGTTGGAACTGTACCAGCGAATGCCGTTGAAGTTGATCTCGACGCGAGTCGAGTTCGACACGCCGCTGATAAAAGTACCGCTGTCCAGACTCCACAGGCTGCTCCCGCTGTTGCCTCTGATCGTGCCCGTCTTGATGTTGTCCCCGCTGATCGTCGTTTTCCCGGACGTCGACAAGTCCGAAAAGGTGACCAAGCCGGAGAAATTGATCTGTGCGCTGGACAGTGTCACATCACCCGCCTTAATCGTCAGCGTGCTGGTGGTGCCCGACGTGCTCGCGCTCAGTGATATGCTTTTCAGGCTCTGGTCGATAAGGGTCTGCGCCTCCTCGCCGTCGAGCTTGCCGCTCACCTCCGTGCGCAGCCCGTCTACGGTGAGTTCCAGCGATGCCAGCCCTCCGGCCAGATCGGCGGCTGTAATTTTTAGCCCGTCCACGCTGGTCTGGATTTCCAGCACCTTGCCCTGCAAGTTCTGCCATTTCTGATTATTGACAGCCGAGGTCCCGTCCCTCCGGGCATTCCCGGTGCTCTCCAGCGTGACTTTCTGCCCGCTGATGGTCCGCTGCATGATGTATGCCTGCATCGTGCGGCCGTAGGCGTCGGTAACGGTGATGATCTCACCCGGTGCGGGGGAATCGGCATCCAGCGGGATAGCCACCTGCAGCGGCGTGTAGGTCACGCCCTGCATCTGCTCAAAGATGGCCTGTGCCACCGGGCGCAGCGCATCGGCGGTCTGGGTCGCCAGCAGCAGATTGCCCTGCAGCACCAAGGCGTTTGTGGCGGTCTCGTCGGTCGGATAGATCACACCCACATCGTCGTCGCTCTGCCGGATCTGCACCTTGTCGATGGGGGCGGTGGTGTAATCCTCATAGGACAGCGTGCCGGAAAAATAGCCCACCTGCGGCTGGGCAAAGGTCCAGATCTCGCCGTCCGCCGTTTCCAACAGCTGGCCGGACAGGTCCAGCGCGGTATATACGCCCTCGGCGTTGGTGCCGGGGGAAATGCCGTAACCTGCCAACGTCTCGTACCAGGCGAATTGCAGCTTTCCGTCTGGCGTGGCCCGCAGGAAGGTGCAGGCGGCCTGCGCCACCCAGGAAAGCATCTGCCGCCCGGTCAGGTTGTCGCTGTAGAACGCCGCGACCGAGTAGTCGCCGTTGCGTGGCAGCGCGGTGTTGGCAATCTCCACATTGCAGCGTTGCGCCACCCGCTGGGCGAATACCCAGATAGTCATGGGAAAATCGCCCTGGATGGACCGCAGCCATGTGGACTGTATCCCGTCCAGCTTCGACACCACATCATAAGCGTATATCTTATACGTGTTCCGTGTCTGCCGCGTCGGCTTCACGGCCCAGAACGTGCCCACCAGCGTGCGGGCGCCGGAGGCGTCCTCTTGGTAGTACCGCAGGCGGGTGCCGGAGGTGATGACCAGCGAGCCGCCCGGCTCCACCCAGATGGTGATTTCCAGCTTGTTCGCACAGGCCGCGCCGGGCACCAGGTCCGTCGTGCTGGAGACCATGGCAGTATAGGACAGGCTCAGAATGGCATTTTGCCCGACCTTTCCTGCGACGATCTCACTGCCATCGTCCAGCAGCAGCACATTTTTGAGCATCGTCAGCACTCCTTGATCTCAAGGGAAAAATCCCGCCACACGCCGCGCTTGAGCCGCAGCAGGGCGGCGCCGTAGTTGGCGCAGTAGCAGGTTCGGGTGGTTGTGTCGGTCACGTCGGTGCCATCTCCCGACACCGGGCAGGTGAATTGGAAGGTAGTCTTACCCGCCAGCAGGCTCACCAGGTAGGCGCAGTCCGCGTTGGTCAGGTAGGCGTATTCCAGCGAGGCGGTCAGCACGCCGTAGCGCAGCACCTCCCGGTGGTAGACACCCATTTCATCGGCGCCGCTGTCGCTGCTCTCTACATCCTCAAAACTGATGCTGGGGGAGCCGGTAGGCACCGGCAGGGGATGGCCGTCGATCTGCAACAGGTCGGTTCGGTTCAAATTCTTCATGCCATCCCTCCTGTCATGATCGCACGGTCCTGGCGGTATCGGTCATTGGCACGACCGATGACCTCATCGCCGATGATGATTGGGCCTCCGTTTTCCCGGATGGCTTGAATAATAAGCGTCACAAGGGCGCGTAGTTCGTCCAACGTAATGGGCTGCCCGCTGCTCCCCTGGGGCATGGGGCGGGGCTGTCGGCGGGCCGGGTCTTCCTGCTGCAGAGCATGTACAGCCTGGCCGCCTGCATCCAGCGGCAGGGTCTGCCGCATAGAACCGCCCACAAGGTCCATGGCGTCGGTGATTCTGTAGAGGTTCGCCCGGATGGACTGTGCCATGCCCGTGAGCATGTCAGGCATCCAGGTCTCATAGTTGCGCAGGGGGCCGACGTCGGGCCGGCTGAAATGCAGGTAGGACGCGATTGCCGACCCCACATCCTTCACGGCATTGATGACCCCGCCCACAGAACCGACGATACCCTGGATAAAGCCGTCAAGCATATCCTTGCCCCATTGGAGCGCCTGCTTCGGGAGGCTCTTGAGATAGTCGATTGCCCCGGAGAGCGTGCTCTCCATAAACCCTTTTAGGCCGTTGGCCATAGACAGCAGGCCATTGCCCAGCGTCTTGATGACGGTGGCGCCGAGGTTGATCCAGTTGAAGGCCGTAATGGTATCTACGATGGCGCCGATGATCTGCGGGATGTTGGCGATAATCGTGGGAATCGCGTTGATGAGCCCCTTGACCAGCGTGACGATGATCTGGATACCCGCCTGCAAAATCTTCGGCGCGTTGTCGTTGATAAGCCCCGCGATGTTGGAGATGATCGTCGGGATGTACTCGATCAGCGTGGGCAGGCCGTTGGCGATACCCTGCACAAAGTTGAGCAGCAGGTCGATACCCGCATCCACAATATTGCTGAAATTGGCGCGCAGATTCTCTGTGAATTGCAACAGCATCGGTAGTGCCTGGGCCAGAAAATTGGGGATTCCCTGTGCCAGTCCGGCACTGAGGCTCTGCAGCATCTGCGCGCCGGTGGTCATCATCTGGGGGACGATAGTTGAAAGCCCCGCCGCCAGCTGCGGCCCCAGCGTCGAGATGAAAGTCACCAGCGCGCCTGGCAATGCCGAAAGGATGTTGTAGAGGGCAGGGATCAGGTTACCCGACAAGAAAGTGGACAACGTAGAGGACAGCGCATTGAGCGCCGGTCCCAAATCCTGGCCGAGGGCAAGACCTGCCAGCACGTTGCTGAGGGCCGCCTTGACAGACGCGAACGAACCCGTCAGCGTCGTGGCGGCCTCCTTTGCCGTAGTACCGGTGATGCCGAGATTGTCCTGGATCACCTGGATGGCGTCGATGATGGAACTGAACGGCACGTCCTTGACCGTTTCAGCGGTGACCTCGATGGAATCACCCAGCACGCCGGAATCGTTGATTAGACGCGCCATTTCGGCCTGTGTGCCGCCGTACCCCAATTTGAGGTTGTCCAGCATTGTGTAGTTGTCTTTCGCAAAGCCCTGATAGGCATACTGGATCGACTCCATACTGGTGCCCATCTTGTTGGCATTGTCGGACATCTGCACGATGGCCTTGTCAGCGTAACTGGCCGCGGCCGCAGTATCGCCGCCCAAGCCCTGCAGCAGAGTGGCCGAAAAGCTCGTTACCTGCTCCATGTAGCTGTTGGCCGACACGCCCGCCGTACGGTAGGCTTCGTTTGCCGCCGCAATGACCTGTCCGGAGCTATCTTTGAACAGCGTCTCCACGCCGCCCAGGGACTGCTGCAGCGCGCCGCCCTCGGTCAGTGCGCCGCCGATGATCGCACCCAGGCCAGCGACACCGGCCACGACCGCCCCTTTGATACCCGTGGAGAGTATGCTACCCAGCTGGCTGCCTGCGCTGCTGGCCTCCCCGCCCAGGGCAGAGGTGATGGAGCCCTTGATGCCCTCGGCAGAGGGCACGATCTGCACATAGGCGCGGGCCACGGTGTTGTTATTGGGCATCAGGTACTCACCCCTTCCAAAATCGCCCGCCGGGCGGCTTCAAAATCGTCGCCGGAGGCGTAGGCTTCCGTGCCTGCGTTGGTTTCGGTATCCTCTCCCGTCAAGATCGCCACCAGGCTGCGCGGCTGGTTTGTTCCAGACTTGGCGTCCTTGGTGTTGGCATAGAGCAGCACAGACAGCCGGTCCACCATGGCCGCCAGCAGCAGCGTGCGCAGCGGGACCCTTTCACCATTGAGCCGTTGCTGTACCCGCGATCCTTCCCCCAATCCCGAAAAAAGCGTCACCAGTAGGGACACTGGCAACGCTGTGTAGTCAAGGATGTGGTACGTCTCGGCAAAGTCGCAGATGAGTTCCGGCTCATACTGGGCAATCACACGGGAGAGGCGAATCAGTTTTTTCCCTGGTTAAAGGCTGCCAGGATCTCGCCCAGTTCTTTGTCCACGGCTTCGGGCGGCTGGCGGCCGTCCTCGGTGGCCACATGATCCAGCAGTTTCTGGTACTTATCGGCGCCCAGGATCAGGGTGCCCAGGTTGTCCAGGGCCGTGAGTTGGGCAAACGGGTCCGCCTCATCGGGCGCTTTCATTGTTGCGGCCAGGGCGCGCAGGATGCGCATATCCTGGAGTTTGTTTTCCGGCAGCGCAAAGGCAAAGCCGGTGGATGTTTTTCCGGTAATCATGCGTCAGTGTCCTCCTTTTCGTCGTCGGGTTCCGCCTCGGCGGCGGGTGCAGTAGTCTTCGCCAGCGCCGCAGCCGCCGCGCTCTTGATGTATTCGTAGTGGGTATTTCCTTCGGCGTCCGGCGTTGCCAGCAGGGTAGTCTGATAGCCGATGGCCGAAGTGGCAGCATAGGTCACCTCGCCCACCTCCGACACGCCCGCGCTGGGCAGTACCACGCGCTTGAGCGCGCCGCCCTTGAGGATCATGTCAATGACCAGGGAGACATCCGGCTGCTCGTTGCTGTTGGCCTTGACGGTAATGCCTTCCTCCAGCGTACCGCTGACATTGTCCGGGCCGTAAACGAGCTTGAGCGCAGCGAGATTCAGCGCCTCGATCATGGTAAACTGCCAGGTGTCGTCCTTGCCGTTGTCGATCTTGCCCACCGACGCCCCGCCCCATTCCTTGATGGTGTCGGTGTCGGGGGAGTTGGTGTTGACCACGCCGTCCTCGCTGATATAGCCCACATTCTGGAAGGCCGCGTCCAGCGCGGTGGTGGCGTCCGTGGGCAGGTCGGTGCCCAGCGGCGCCACAAAGATCGCGCCGCCCACCTTGGGCTTGGCGACGCTGACGTTTTGCGCGTTATTGGGAGTAGATGACATTTTTACACCTCATCGCTGTAGTAGGTCACATTGTAAATAGACTGATACCGGGGGACCTTATACTCGGTATCATCGTCGGAAAAATCGGTGTAAAACGCCACATTGCAGATGGCGTCCTGCCCGGCCATGGCCTGCATGGCTTGTTTGATTCGCTCGTTGAGCTGTGCTGCCTCATATTCGGAGGGGGCGTAGGCATAAATCGAGAGGGTATCCGTCGGGATCATGTTGCTGGTCTCGGCGTCGGTCTTTTTGATGGCAAAGCAGGTCGGCGGCAGCGGGGAGGGCCGACCGATAGCGCCGGGCACCCCGTCCAGCTGGGTGGAGAGATAGTGCAGTGTGTAGTCCTCGATCAATGTCCCTTCACCGCCTTCCAAATCGTGTTGTTTTGGCGTGCATCCCGCCGGGCCTGGGCACTGCTGGCCCAGATCATAGCGTTAGATCGGGTTTTGCCGGTATGGGTGTCGGTTTCATATCCGGTTCCCAGCTTTGCCAGCGTCTTTCCGGCATGGCTTGCGCACGTCTGGCGCAAATCATCCGATTTCAGTAATTCCTGCACGCCGCGCTTGTTCAACACGATTCTCACTTTTGTCATACCGTTCCACCTTCACTTTCTTGTTCCAGGCAAGGGGTATCATGTCCTCGATACCCTGGGTCACGCCGCCGTAGGTGCGGAATTTCTGCCCGAAAAACTCCACCGTCACATCCTTCCAGTTGTGGGTATCCCCCTTGGGGATGCCCAGCGTGTAGGCGATATGCTTACCGTAGAGCTGCAGGTCGTTGACGATGTCCTCGGTGGTGGGTTCGCCCACCAGCACGCCGGGTACATCTACGGGTGTCTCGATGTAGATAGGCGTGTTGAACCCGTCGGTGCCGGTCTGTGTTTTGGTATAGAGCCGGACGGTAATGCCGTGAATCATTCCGCCACCATCCCTTCCAGAGGGCTGCGGGCGCCGATCCTATCCCCGACGCCCAACAGCTTCTTTTCCAACTTGGAGAGATAGAGTTCACCCACCGAACCGCCGGACATCGTCCAGGTTTGGGAATAGCCCAGGGCCGAAGCCGACCCCTGGG
>SAMEA3387511__coassemble_2345_pt1 | contig 10701 bp, 8 predicted proteins | sample SAMEA3387511__metabat2_low_PE_011 | metagenome-assembled genome bin SAMEA3387511 (sample SAMEA3387511) | Felis catus | biome: Faeces | place: United Kingdom | collected 2012
TTCCACCACTATTCTCTCATACCTGTCTACCCGGTCCCACGTTTGACGCTTACGTTTTACACAACTTCCGGCTTGGCGGGGAAGAGGGAGATTATTCTAATTATAAATGTCTGTTGCGTTCAAGAAGCAAATGTGATAAACTTTTTATATATAAGTAGAGTTATAAGTGGGAGTGCTGTCTTTCTGCAAATATCCCGCTCTTATGCGAAATACCCTTAAAAGGTGTACAAAACTATCATGCCTCGCAAAGAGGAGGAAAAAATGGATAAGATCAGTGTGATCGTTCCGGTCTATAATGTGGAAGAATATTTGGAACGTTGCGTTCGCTCGATTTGCAATCAAACGTATTCGAATCTGGAAATTTTGCTGGTGGATGACGGAAGTACAGACAACAGCGGAAAATTGTGCGATACGCTTTCCCGACAGGACTCTCGTATTCGGGTGCTACATAAAGCAAATGGGGGATTGTCCGACGCGCGCAATGTTGGAATGGATGCTGCGGTAGGGCAGTACATAGCGTTTGTGGACAGCGATGATTGGATCGATCCCTATATGCTGGAACTTTTGCATAATCTTTGTGTTACATATGGCGCTGAAATTTCTGAATGCAGTTATCGCAATATATATGCGGATTATGTAAGAGAAGAAACTTTGTGTAGTGGACAAATTTTGGAAGCAACACCCGTTGAAGCGATTGCAGGCAACTTGAATTGGAAATGTTTCAAACCGGTTGCGTGGAACAAACTTTATCGTGCAGATATTGCCGAAGGCATTCGCTATCCAGTGGGACGTCTGCATGAGGACGAATTTACGACGCATAAGTTTTATTTGGCTGCTCAGAAGATTGTTTACGCGGATATTTCTGCGTACAATTACGATCACAAGCGAGAGGACAGTATTACAGCATCTTTCCGGCTGAACAATCTTGATAGCTGCCAAGCATTCCACGAAAAGGTGCATCTTGTTTGGGAAAGACCTGAATTGGCGGCGCTTGACAAAAAAATGTGCAGTGTGTACTGCTATACATTGTTCACTTCGTTGTCAAAATGTGTTGCGAATGATCTGCATGGAGAAAAAGTGGAGCAGACGATTCAAATTGCCTTGCAAGATCGACCGGAGCTGGAACGGCATGGGATTGATGAGATTTACCAGAGGTGCCTTGGCGAGTTGGAGCAAAATGGTTTGAATGCTTGTGTTCGCATGTGGGATGCAGCGCAAAATGGTGCGTAAGGAGTAAATAGAAATGAAGAATCACGGACTGGTCAGTATTATCGTTCCGGTCTATAATGCAGATAAATGGCTGGGATATTGTTTGAATGCACTAATGGCACAGACATACCCCTGGTTTGAAGCGGTTTTGGTTAATGATGGCAGCACGGACTCATCTCTGGATATTTGCAACCAATATGAACAATTGGATCCGCGCTTTCATGTTGTTACTGTCGAAAATGGCGGGGTCAGCCGGGCTCGCAATATAGGAATAGCCCAAGCGATGGGAGACTGGCTTTGCTTTGTAGACAGCGATGACGTTGTGGCACCGAATATGCTGGAGGAACTTGTTGAGGCGGCGACTCGCACCGGGATGGAGTTGGTGATCGGGAACAAACTGGTGGTGGATTTTTCTGCCCCGAAGGCTGATCACAGGCTATTGACAGCACGCTGGCTTGGTTTAGGTGAGCATGTTTTAGGAAGAGATGATTTTGCCCGGCAGCGTATGCGGTTAATTTGGCATAGTGCTCTGTTGGAAGATTTGCTGGGAAAATTATATAGTCGGGAACTGTGGAACAAGCTGCAATTGCAGTTGCCTCCGGAACTTTCGCTGGGGGAAGATTTTGTCGCCAACATGACGTATTATGACGCCTGTAACGGGGTCGTGTTTTTGGACAAAATCGTATATTATTATAATCGAATTACAGGATCAGGCTCATTGACGGATCGATACCGGCCGGATTTATTTGAAAATAAGATGTATTTGGTGCGGCAACTGCTGATGCACCTGGGGCCGAAAGAAAAACAAAGCCAAGAAGAGTGGGCCTGCTTCTGTAATTATGTGGCGTCTTCCGGTCTTCGGAGCATGCAGGAAACGGCGGTGACTTCTCAGTTACGTGATGATAATGAGCGCGTTGCTTTGCTTCAAAAAATGATGGAAGATTCGCTGTTCCGCCAAGGATGTGAAGAAGCAGACAGGGTACCTAAAGAATTTGAAACTGTAAAGAAAGATGTGATTGCGCGTAAACCACGTAAGGCGTTAGAGCATCTTCGCAGTGGAAATAAGAGCAAAGAAAAGCGGAAAAACTCACAGAGAAGTGCGGTTATCGTACGATTGAAAAAAGAGGTAAAGCGTGGGTTGCAGGGCATGTTGAGACCCATGCAGCGCGTGGTTCGATACTGTAGCCGCCTGCAGACGGCGGAGTTAAACCAAGGACTGACGGATTTAAAACGCGGGGTCGCAGAACTAAATAGGTTAAAGGATGAAGAAAGCAAGTTTTATGTGTGGCAGCAACAAACATATATCCAACAGCAGGTATCTGAGCTGCGCCAAAAGAAAAAGGCAATCATGATTGCCACTGTTGAGCACCAAAACATTGGTGATGCAGCTATTACACTGGCAGAACAGGATATTCTGCGTCGCTATTTTCCAGACTATTATCAGGTGGAATTTTCAACTTACGAGGTAGAGCGCAAGTATGATTTTTTGCAGGCAATTATTAATGCCGAAGACATTTTTATTATGAATGGCGGGGGAAATTTAGGTAGTTTGTATCCGGCGGAAGAAGAACTTCATCGCCGAATCGTGACAGATTTCCCCAATAATCAGGTAATTATTTTGCCGCAGAGTATCTTTTTCTCGGAGGATGACTTTGGGCGGCAGCAGTTGGATCTTTCGCAGCAGGTATATAACAATCATAGAAAACTGACTATTTTTGCACGTGGTGCGGAAAGTTATGCGTTTGCATGTAAGCACTTTCCTAATGCTCATGCGGCGCTTATGCCGGATATGGCTTTTGCGCTGAAAAGAAATTATGGATTTAAGCGGTCAGGTGTTTTGGCTTGTTTGCGGACAGATGATGAGCGTGTGCTGTCGGTGACGAGTGAGCAAATTTTGGATATGATTAAGACGGTAGATCCCAAAGCTGAATGCCGTACCAATATAGCGCCAAAAGACATCTCGCGAGTGGATCGAGCTGCTGTGGTTAATGCCGAATTGCAGTGTTATGCTCATAGCCAAGTGGTTGTTACAGATCGGTTGCATGGGATGCTGTTTGCAGTTGTGACGGGTACTCCCTGCGTGGTGCTGGATAGTTTGACAGGTAAGAGCCGTGATGTATATGAAACGTTCTTGAAAGACTCCAATGCGGTTTGGTATCTTGGGGGGCACACAGATAAACTGGTCCAAACTGTGCAACAAGCACTGACGGTTGAGGAGCCACACTATCCGGTGTTTGAAAGAAACCTTTTTGATGCATTAAAAAACATTGTGGAAACAAATGACAATCTTGTATAGTAAAGATATATCCTGCCGATCGGGGCGGGGAAAGGAAAGTGGGTTTCGATGGCGATCAAGATAAAGCACTATATTGACTGCTATATTCCAGTTACAACGTGTAATCTTCGTTGCAGCTATTGCTATGTTGCACAGCAAGGTCTCTTTAGGCAAGAAGTTCCGCGTTTTGAGCATTCTCCAAAAGACATCCGCGAGGCGCTGTCTGTGAAAAAAATGGGGAGCTGCGTTTTAAACCTTTGTGCAGGGGGAGAAACACTGATCCCAGAAGAAGTTGTTCAAATCGTACGTGAATTATTAGAAGAAGGTCACTTTGTCTCAGTGGTGACAAATGGTATTCTCACACATCGCTTTGAGGAATTGGCGGCCTTTCCACGAGAACTTCTTGAACATCTGTTTATCAAATTTTCTTTTCACTATCTCGAACTTAAGAGGCTCAATTTATTTGAAACCTACTTTGCTAATATTAAAAGGATGCAGCAGGCGGGAGCCTCCTTTACGGTGGAGATGACACCATGTGATGAAGAAATCCCCCTTATTCCTGAAATAAAGCAGGTTTGCATGGAAAATCTGGGAGCGCTGTGCCATGTCACAATTGCGCGGTCGGATGTTGATCCGGATAATAGAATTCCACACCTTTCTCAGCACACGTTTGAAGAGTACAAAAAAATATGGGGGACTTTTGAATCAGATTTGTTTGATTTTAAGGCATCCATTTTTTACCAACGGCGCAAAGAATTTTGCTATGCAGGCGACTGGACTCTTTATGTGAACCTTGGGGCGGGTGATGTGACACAGTGTTACTGTGGCAAGAAACTTGGAAATATTTTTGATGCGGAGCCGATTCGCTTGGAAGCAATCGGCAAACATTGTACGCAAGCTCATTGTTATAATGGACATTCCTGGCTGGCGTTTGGAGATATACCCCAATTGCACACGCCAACATACGGACAGCTACGCAATCGGATTACTATTTCAGGAGAAGAATGGCTTCGTCCACAAGTCAAAGAAGCGTTTGACACAAAGCTTTATAAGACCAATCGGAAGTATTCGCTATGGAGACGATTTAAAATCAACCGTCAAAAGTAAAAACTATAGGGATGGAGGATATTTTGGATGGCAAATAGATTCTGGGATGCGATTAAACCTTACAAAACGTCAGTTTTTATCCCTACTTGTATTGCTTCTCTGTTGGCAAATTGGTTGCTGCTGATAAATGGGTATGGTTGCCCTGACAACTTATGTGAAGGTGCGATGCTATACCATGGAGGAGACTGGGCGCTCTCGCTGGGGCGTTGGGTGATACGCTATATCAATGCGGCGACACTTAATATTGTTCTGCCTGTAGTTAATGTTGCGGCATCTATTTTTTGCTGTTGTATTGTTACTATTTTGCTGGGGAAACTATTTGCATTTAGCTATAAGCCATTTTTGGCACTTACGTCAATTTTTCTAGCAACAGGGGAGGCAGTAACGTGCCAATATCTGTATATATATATGGATTTGGCATTTACGTGGGCGTTGCTTTTATCTGCTCTTTCGGCTTACTTTGTGCTTACAGGTACCGGAAGGAAGAGTATTCTATTTGCGGCACTTGCTTTAGCATTCGCATTGGGGGGATACCAAGCATATGTAGGATTTACTGCTGCTATTATCGTAATTACGCTTATTTTGCGCCTATTGCGAGGAGAATCGGCGCAAGGCTGCCTAAAAGCGGCCGGACGTGCGCTGTTAATGGGAGGAGTGGGCTGTCTTTTATATCTGTTCTTTATGAGTGGTATGCAAGTGCTTTACCATACACCTATGGCAGACTATAGCGGCGCAAATGAGGTGGGGCTGTCTAATACAATATCAAATTTAGGGCATTCACTTAGGAGTGTATACGGCGACTTCGTTAAGTATTTGCTGAAGGATACAAACTATCGGAATTTATTTTTCTTACCACTGTGTTGTATTGTCATACTTTTGTGCTTTGGCAGGACTATTGCATTAGTGCGCAAGAAAGGAAAGAAAGAGGCGGCCTTTGGGCTTGTTCTTATGATAATGTTGCCTTTGGCTATGAATCTGGTCACCATCATTACCCCAGAAAGATCAACGAGCTCATTGATGTCACACCAGATGCAGCTGCTTCTTCCGTTCCTTTTTGCGTTGCTGGAAATATCTAAAACAACCATAGAGGAGAAAGTGTGGAAATCACTAAAATTTGTGACTTCCATCTTGAGTACATTGCTTTGTTGGAGTTGTGTTTTGACGGCATATGCCACACATGCTTCAGTAGCTTATATGTATCAGTACATGAAGGCTTATGCGATACCACTTTTGGCGCGTGTTCAGGAAGATGGAGAGTACTCTTCAGGGGACAGAATCCTTTTTGCGGGTTTGCCAGATGAAGAAAAAATTCAAAGCATGAATCCACTTTATAAGTATAGTTATCGATACCGTGCAGTATTCTGGGATGGGGAGTATGGTGTGTTAACTTGTTGGCCTCGTTATATTCAGTATTACCTTTCGATGGACACAGGCTTTATTTCCGCAGACGAATATCACGAAGTTCTTGATAGTGAAAAGTTTGCCGAAATGAATTGTTACCCTGAAATAGATAGTATAGCAAAAATCGGAGATATAATGGTCGTGAAATTAGAAAGTGCCCCACCCAGAAATTAATTATAAAACGTGTAATGAGGGGAGAAGAAACATCTAAAATGGCTGTGTTTTTACAACGTGTAGCGAAAATTTTTATGTTTTTGTGCGCAGTGACATGTACCTTAGCTGCGGCAGTAAAGACCACGATGATGGGATACTTGTTAGCAATTCTAGCTATTGTATTTTTATATGTAGGATGTGTTAAAAAAAGGCTTGGTTTGCCTCAAATATCCAGGGTTAGTGGGAAATTGATCGTAGTGTTGATAATTGTGGGGGGGGGGCATTAATTGTACGAGGCGCAGTTCCTGTACCAGCATCTTGGGATGTAGATACAATTTTTCATGCTGCGGAGCAACTGATCCGAGAAGGGCATGTCTACGATGAATGGTCTTATTATGGTGGAACAAATTCCTATTTTATGCAATATAGTAACAATCGTGGGCTGTTTTTCTATCTCTATTTGTGGTTAAGAGTGTGGTCGGCTTTAGGGTTTGAACCAACGATTGAATTGGCGCAAGGCTTGTCAGTGTTATCGATTGCAGTTGGGGTATGGTTTACGCTGAGTAGCGCTGAATGCATTTTTGACAAACACGGTGTTTTTTTGTGTGGAAGCATGATCTTGACCTGTATTCCAATTTATTTTTATGGATTTATTACCTACTCAGATACAATGGCATTTCCGTATGCGGCAATTTTGTGTTATCTGATTTTGAATGTGGAAAACCACCGTTGTATATTGTACTTTGCTACTATTGGTTTTTTTGCGGCTTTGGGGTATATTTTCAAACCTTTCTTAGTTGCTTTAGTTATTGCAGTCGGAATTTACATTATACTGAAACACAAGGTTAAGCGAGTAGTTCGGTGGTTGTCCCCCTTACTTTTGACATTCTGTATTTGTGTTTTAGGGTCTACCTATTTTCTTGGACATTTGCCTTTCTTTGATTATTCGACAGAAGATGCCTATAAATTTCCTGTAGAGCATTGGCTAATGTTGGGCTTAAGCGAAAATGGAAATTGGAATGCGGAAGATTATGGTTATACTTATGAACAGCCAACTTATGAAGATAAACGGGCGGCAGATCGCATTCGGATAGTAGAGAGGCTTTCGCAACGCGACAACATCGGGAAAATGGCAGCGTTTTATTTTAAGAAAACAAAAAATTTGTTTTCGGATCCAGCACTAAAGATTAACTATAGCCTTCCCAATAGAAGCAACGGGACGGATGCTTTTTTCCATGCAATATTAGAGACATCAACAGGGCGAGGTGTGTTATTTGGATGGCAGATGATCCTTTTGATTGGTATACTGTTAGGAATGGTTAATGAATTTAAAAATGAACTTAGTCCGTTGTTCATTGTGAAATTAGCCTTTTTAGGAGAGTTTTTGATTTTAATGTTGTGGGAACAGCAACCTAGATATCTTTTTCATTACTATCCGGCAATGATTATTATGTGTGTGGATGGGCTCTTGTATCTTATTAATTTCTTGTCAGCAGGATCACTGCGATTAAAGCGAAAAAATGCAATGACAAGATAAAAGGATGCTTGAGTGGGTAAGGCGTGCTTTGCAGAAAATTGTTTTGGAATACGAAATTAAAAGGGAGAGATCTATATGACAATGCCGATTCTGTATATTGTTATTCCCTGTTACAACGAGCAAGAGGTTCTTCCGCTTACTGCACCGCTATTCCTACAAAAAATTAATGCTTTGTCAGAAAAAGGAAAGATTAGCCCGGACAGTCGTATCTTGTTTGTGAATGATGGTTCCAAGGACGATACGTGGAAGATTATTTGCCAATTGGCTCAAAGTGATCCACACTATATAGGAATCAGTCAGAGCCGCAACCGCGGCCACCAGAACGCCGTGCTGGCTGGACTGATGGAAGCCTATCACGACGGCTGTGAGATTGTGTACGGGGTGCGTTCCAGCCGCCAGACCGACACCTTCTTCAAGCGTTTCACCGCTGAAAGCTTTTACAAGCTGCTTAACGCAATGGGGGCAGAAGTTGTATTTAACCACGCCGATTATCGGTTGATGAGTACACGCGTGTTACAAGAATTTGCAAAGTTTAAAGAGGTTAATTTGTTCTTAAGAGGAATGGTTCCTCTTGTAGGGTTCAAAAGCACGAGTGTTGCATATGAGCGCCATGAGCGTATAGCGGGAGAAAGTCACTATCCCTTATCTAAGATGTTGGCATTGGCGTTTGATGGCATCACAAGTCTGTCGATCAAACCGATACGACTTATTACAGCTTTTGGAACTTTGGTCGCAACAGTAAGCTTTGTAGGTGTGGTTTGGGCTGTTGTACAGGTGATTTTAGGAAATACAGTATCTGGATGGGCCAGCACGACCAGTATCGTCTGCTTTGTCGCCGGCGCACAGTTGATTTGTTTGGGTGTAATCGGGGAGTATGTAGGTAAAATTTATTTGGAGACCAAGCAGCGTCCGCGTTATATTATCAGCGAACGTACAGAAGATAAAAAAGACGCGTAATGCAATATATTTTTATATCTGAAAGGATTCCATTATGTCCACAAAACGATCTCAACTCTCTACATCCTGGCAGCATTTTGCCAAGTATCGGCCGCTCATCAATGAGTTGGTCATGCGGGATTTAAAGGTCAAGTATCGTCGCAGCTTCCTGGGGTATATCTGGAGTATTTTGAATCCCCTGCTGATGATGATACTGCAAACGATTATTTTCAGCTTTATGTTCCGCAACAATATTCCAAACTATCCGTTGTATCTGATCTGCGGAAATACCCTTTTTACCTTCTTCAATGAAAGTTCCAATATGGGACTTACGTCCATTATCGCCAATGCGGCATTGATCAAGAAGGTATATATTCCCAAGTTCATTTTCCCGCTCAGCCGTGTGGCATCCAGCTTTGTGACGATGAGCTTCAGTATGGTCGCGGTATTGATCGTTATGCTGTTTACCGGGGCACCGTTACATTGGACGATTGTGCTGTTCTGGGTACCGTTGGTTTTTCAGTTGATGTTCTGCTGCGGTATGGCGTTGCTTCTGTCTGCGTTGACGGTTTATTTCCGAGATATGCAGCACTTGTTTAGTGTAATGACGCTGGGTTGGATGTACGCCACTCCCATTTTCTACCCTCTGGAGCAGCTGCCCACGAACGTGCAGTTCCTGATGAAATTTAATCCGATGTATCACTACATCAACATGTTCCGTAACCTGGTGATGTACGGGAATATTCCGGGGCCGAATACCTGGATCGCCTGTATTGTGGCCGGTTTGGTAATGCTGATTGTCGGATTGCTTGCATTCCGCAAATTGCAGCGCAACTTTATTTTGTATATTTAAGGGAGGGCAGTACGATGCAACAGAATAATCTGCCCCAGGTGGAAGTTAATAATGTATCGATGCGTTTCAATCTTTCTCAGGAAAAAACGGAAACGCTAAAAGAGTATACTGTCAAGCTGCTGAAGGGCAAGTTGATGTTCAATGAGTTCTATGCCTTGAAAAACGTCAGCTTTACCGTGAACAAGGGCGATTCGGTGGCACTGATCGGACGCAACGGCAGCGGTAAGAGTACCATGCTGAAGGTGATTGCAGGTGTCATGTACCCCAGTGAAGGCAGCTGCACGGTGCATGGCAGCATTGCGCCGATGATCGAACTGGGTGCGGGATTTGATATGGATCTGACCGCAAAGGAAAACATCTATCTGAACGGTGCGGTCCTTGGGTTCGACCGCAAATATATGGATGAACATTTGGAAAGCATTATTGAGTTTTCCGAACTGCAGGACTTTATGGATGTGCCCGTCAAAAACTTCTCGTCCGGTATGGTCGCGCGTTTAGGCTTTTCCATTGCAACAGAGGTCAAGGCGGATCTGCTGGTGGTGGATGAGGTTTTGGCCGTGGGCGACTTTATGTTCCAGCAAAAATGTATGAAGCGACTGGAAGGAATGTTGGCCGATGGAGCCACATTGCTGTACGTCAGCCACGATTCTCAAACGGTGCGGCGCCTGTGCAACCGCGCTATCTGGTTGGATCACGGCGTAAAGCGTGGAGATGGTCCGTCGGACGAGGTGTGTACCGCTTATGAAGAAGCAATGGAAGCGGGAAAAGCATAACATAATCATATGCTTTGTTCAATGCGTGAACTTTTGATGAAAGATAGTGGATCTTGACTTTTTGCCATGGCGATTTTGATGGGCAGAGGTAGTTCTCCCTTAAAAAAATTGTGTCGATGCATTATTTTACAGGGAATTTGTACACTGTCTCTTTCCTATACCCTGCGGGACTATTTTAAACGAAAAAGGAGTGGCGCCGCATTAGGTGAACGCCAATAAGGAAGTATCAAAGACGTACTAACTTAACGGCTGACAAACAGGTGCTACTAAAAGAACGCTCATGATTCTCAATTGTAGAATCATGAGCGTTCTCCTTATTTTTTCTGGCCTTCTTTTATCGCCTTGGCAATTTTTCGTTTATGATGCTTTATTAAGGCATTTGCTTCCTGATCGTTGAGCTTCAAGTAAGCGTCAAATAGAAATTTAGAAAAGCACAAGGGTGGAGTTTTGCCTCCAC
>SAMEA3387511__coassemble_2578_pt1 | contig 9142 bp, 6 predicted proteins | sample SAMEA3387511__metabat2_low_PE_011 | metagenome-assembled genome bin SAMEA3387511 (sample SAMEA3387511) | Felis catus | biome: Faeces | place: United Kingdom | collected 2012
GGCGGTTGTTGACCTTTCGCTTATTCGCGAAAGGTCTTTGCTAAAGCACTAAAACAAAATGCTCCCGGCAAGATTTGCCGGGAGCATTATTTATTTCAGGTCTTTGCCTTGAAAGAAAGGCGTAAAATCAAAGGTCGCAAAATAGTCGGCCGGGGTCTCGGCGCGGCGGATCAGTTGATGGGAACCGTCCGCTTTCAGCAGCACTTCGGCGCTGCGCAGCTTGCCGTTGTAGTTATACCCCATGGCGAAGCCGTGCGCGCCCGTATCGTGGATATACAGGATATCCCCCTTGTCGATCTTGGGCAGCATACGGTCGATGGCAAACTTATCGTTGTTCTCGCACAGGCCGCCCGTCACATCATATTTATGGTCGCAGGGCTCGTTTTCCTTGCCCAGCACCGTGATGTGATGGTACGCGCCGTAGATGGCCGGGCGCATCAGGTTGGCGGCGCAGGCATCGACGCCGATATACTCTTTATAGATGTGCTTTTCGTGGATCGCGGTGGTCAGCAGCGCGCCGTAGGGCGCGAGCATATAGCGCCCCATCTCGGTGAACAGGGCCACGTCCCCCATGCCCGCCGGGACCAGGATCTCCTCAAACTGCTTGCGGACGCCTTCCCCGATCCTGGCAATGTCGTTGCTTTTCTGGTCCGGGCGGTAGGCGACACCCACGCCGCCCGAAAGATTGATGAACTTGATCTTCGCGCCGGTGCGCTCATGCAGCCGCACCGCCAGACGGAACAGGATGCCCGCCAGCTTGGGGTAGTATTCATCGGTGACGGTATTGCTTGCCAGGAACGCATGAATGCCGAACTCCTCCGCGCCCAGCGCCATCAGCCGGGTGTAGGCTTCGGCCATCTGGTCCTCGCTCATGCCGTACTTGGCGTCCCCCGGGTTGTCCATGATGCCGTTGCCCAGGTCAAACACGCCGCCCGGATTATAGCGGCAGCAGACGGTCTTGGGCACGCCCGCCACAGATTCCAGAAAATCCACGTGGGTCAGGTCGTCCAGGTTGATATATGCACCCAGTTCATAGGCTTTCTGCATATCCTGGACCGGCGTGTCGTTGGAGGAAAACATGATGTCGCTGCCCCGGAACCCGCACGCTTCGCTCATCAGCAGTTCGGTATAGCTGGAGCAGTCCACGCCGCAGCCTTCCTCCTGCAAAATCTTCAAAATATACGGGTTGGGTGTCGCCTTGACGGCGAAATACTCCTTGAACCCCTTGTTCCAGCGGAACGCCTCGTTCACGCGGCGCGCGTTCTCGCGGATCCCTTTTTCATCGTACAGGTGAAAGGGCGTCGGCACATCGGCAATGATGCCCTTCGCCTGCTCCAGCGTGACAAACGGCTGTTTCTGCGGCATAACTTCTGTTCCTTTCCTGTTTCAGCATAGATACGCGGTGTCTTTTATTATAGACGCTTTTCCCGGCTGGCGCAAGCGCCCGCGGGCTTTTTCTCCGCGTCAGTCCGAAGTTTTCTGTTCCGCATGGAGATGTTCCTGGTTTTTGGTGTAGAGCTGGGCGGCCAGCAGGCGGTTATCCAACTGGCGGCAGGTCCAGACATACGCCGGATACAGGAACAGGCAGGCCGCGACCCAGGCGGCCGGGTTGGACAGTTCCGCGCCGAAGTATCCCAGCAGCGGCACCAACGCGACGGCCACCGCCGTGCGGGCCAGCATTTCCGCCACACCGGCCAGCATGGCCAGCGTGGAGTAGCCCAGGCCCTGGATCGTGTAGCGCCAGACGATCAGCGCGCCCAGCGGGATAAAGAACGCACTGTTCCAGAACAGGTATTCCTGGCCCATATGGACGATCTCCAGTTCCTTGCTGGTATCCAGGAACAGGCCCATGATCGCCACGTCGGCAAAGCGCAGCACCACCAGCGACGCGATCGCATACACGCTTGCGATCAGCAGCGCGCTGTGCACGCCCCGGCGAACGCGGTCCATCCGCGCCGCGCCAAGGTTTTGCCCCGCATAGGTCGCCATAGCCGTGCCGATGCTTTCCAGCGGGACCGTAAGCAGGTTGGAAGTTTTACCGGCTGCCGTGACCGCGGCGACCGCCGTGCTGCCCAACACGTTGACCGCCCACTGCATGATCACGCTGCCGATGGCCGTGATGCTGCACTGCAGGCCCATCGGCAGGCCGATCACCACAAGGCGCAGGCAGGCGCCGCGGTCAAGCTGCGTTTCGCCTTTTTCCATCGACAGGATCTTGAATTTATGGCGCAGATAGGCAAAGCTGACGATACCGGAGACCGCCTGGGAAATATCGGTGGCAAGGGCCGCGCCCATAACGCCCATGTTGAAGGGCACCACGAACAGCAGGTCCAGGCCGATGTTCATCACGCTGGTCAGGATCAGAAAATACAGCGGGGTCTTGCTGTCGCCCAGCGCGCGCATGATGGCGGCCACCATATTATACAGGAACACGAACGGGATGCCCGCAAAGATGCACCCGATGTAAGTGACCGCGCCGTCCACGATGTCGGCGGGCGTCTGCATCAGGAGCAGCATCGGGCGCGTCAGGGAGACCGTGAGCACCGTAAGGACCACGCTGCCTCCCAGGCAGAGCCAGCCCGCATTCGCCACGTGCCGCCGCATGCCGGAATAGTCCCGCGCCCCGAACAACTGGGCGATGGGGATCGCAAAGCCGTTGCAGACGCCGATTGCAAAGCCCAGGATCAGGTAGTTTACAGAGCCGGTCGCGCCGACCGAAGCCAGCGCGCTGACGCCGCAGTACCGTCCCACAATGATCGTATCCGCCAGGGCGTAAAACTGCTGGAACAGGTTGCCCAGCACCAGGGGCAGCGTGAAAAGCAGAATCACTTTCAGCGGGCTGCCGCTCGTCAAATCCTTTGTCATGCTTTCTCTTCCTCTGTGCTTTTTCTACGGCATTTTCCCTTACCGCGGTTGGTATTATATCACGATGCAGGGAAATTTCAAGGGGTCTTTCTTACTATTTTTCAACTTCTTTTGATTCCGTCGGATATTTGTTTTTATCCGGTCGGATATTTGCCCATCCCCCGCCTGGCAGGCTGCTCAGAACCGCTGCGGGACTGCCGCACCGGCCCGCTTTTTCTGCGCGTTTAAGGGCCCGAAACGCCCCCTCCGGGGCGACGGCACGGCGGCTGATTTTCTCAAATCTGCCCGGCCCCTGGCATCCATAAAAATTCAGGCCCGCCGGGGGTGCGAAGATAAAAAACACAGCCTGTCCCGCCGGGCGTCTCCCATAAATATAAAAACAGGAGCCGGGCGGCTATCTGCCACTCTGCTCCTGTTTTTGTTGCCGGGCTTCTGTATCAGCGAACAGCGCGCTGCATATCCGCCCAGCAGTTTTCCATATCAGCCACCAGCTTGAACTGGGTGCGGGCGCGGTCAAGGTTCTGCGCCGGGCGATGGATATGGAAGTAATGGTCCCCTTCCAGATAGTCCGCCAGGAACCGCATGCCACATTCCAGCGTCATCAGCCGCGCGCCCCAGGGAAGCGTTTCCCGCTCCAGAGGCGTCAGCGCATCTCCGACCACGCTCAGGAAGCTGCGGGTGTACGCTTCATACAGCGGCAGGCTGAAATGCACCTTGCTGGTGTCCGGCTCGTCCTCCGCGCAGTCATTTGCGCCAAAACGGATGGAATCCCCGAAGTCATTGGCGACAAGGCCCGGCATCACGGTATCCAAGTCGATCACACAGATGCCCTTGCCCGTGGTCTTATCCAGCAGTACGTTGTTCAGCTTGGTATCGTTGTGCGTAACGCGCAGCGGCAGTTTGCCCGCCGCCAGCAGGTCGGTCATATAGCGGCAATCCTCCCGGCGCGCCAGCACGAACGCGATCTCATCCGCCACCTCTGCGGCACGGCCCAGCGGGTCCTTCTGTACGGCGGCTTCAAAATCCGCCAGGCGCTTGGGGGTATCGTGGAAATGCGAGATCGTTTCGTGCAGTTTCTGGACCGGGTAATCGGCCAGCAGACGCTGGAAGTTCCCGAATGCGGCCGCACTCTCGCAAAAGTCCTCCGCGTTTCTGACGGACTGCAAGCAGACCGTATCCTCGATAAAATCATAGACGCGCCAGCACCCGCCGTCAGCGGCCCGGTAATAGGGCTTGCCTTCGCGGGTCGGGCGGACGTGCAGCGTTTCCCGCGCGGGGTCGCCGCCGTTGCGAAGAATCATCCCGTGCAGATACTCGGTAACGCCGCAGACGTTTTCCATCAACTGGTCAGGATTGCGGAAAGTATCCGTATTGATCCGCTGCAAAATGCAGCGCCGGGGCCCTGCGTCCCCCTCCACCTGGACAACATACGTCTGATTGATATGCCCTTCCCCGTAAGGGACGGGGGCGGACGGCGTTCCCTGCCAGTCCCATGCCTGTAAATATTCCTGCATCATGGTCCTCCTTCATTATCTATGCCGTGATCCCATACGCCCAGGCAAAATGCCGGTGCCAAAACGGTTGGCACTATTTCCAACCTCTTCGCCCGCACGCCGCGGCCCTGCCGTTCGCCTGTTTATGGGTATAAGCCTTTTTCTGCGCAGATCTCGCGCCTGCTTTTGCCACACTGCTGTACAGCCGTTTTTCGCTGCCGGTATGCCGGCGGCTTCGCACAGAGTATTTTATCTTATTTTCGCCCAAATAGCAAACATTTTTTGCAGACGGTCTTTTTCGCTTTATGAGCATTCTTTTGGGATTTTTCCCTGCGCCGCAGGCCCGCTTTCGCAAGGTCCTTTTCGGGCTGTATGCTTTCCCGCTTTTCTCTGTGAAACAGGCATTCTATCAAAAAGTACACGTTTGTGTATGGACTATGCGGATCACTTGGAATATTCTTCCTCTGTGCCAATTTTTAGGAGGTTGTTTTATGTCCGTTTTCGTATCCGAGCAGAGAATTTTCGCCGTTGATGTAAAAAAGAAGCGATGCTATTCCACACACGCCCCCACGCAGGAGAAAATGGCCGAATATCTGGGCATCTCCTTGAACGAGTACAAAAAGATTGAATCCGGGCATATCCCCAAAACCGGGATCTTCCTGTTGATCTGCCACGAACTCGGATTGAAGCCGATGGACTATCTGGACGACGCCCTGCGGGACCGCAGTTATACTGACGCACCGACGGAGCCCGTGGGCAGCCCTTCATAAAAAAGACCTGACGCAAACAAGGGACCGAGCCGCCCCGGATTGCAGAACGGCAAAGGACCATCGCGCGGATTCCTTCATTTTGGCGGGGACAGTGCTGCATCAGCAGCGCCGTTTCCGCTTTTCGTTTTCGCCATTTTGGCACATCTGAAAAGATCCGCATAGGTGGCGCCATTTTGGCACGGATATTCACGCAGAAACACAGCCGCTTCCCAGTATTATGGCAAGAAAAATTCCCCCGGTGCAGCTTTGCTCTCTCTGCACTGGGGGAATCTTTATTTTGTTTCTTCGGGGAAAGGCGTTCCCCGTATGCGCTTTCTATCCGCTTACGGCCTCACTCTTCAAACGCCGAGCGCCAGTCCATCACAAATTCTTTTTTGGTGTTGGCCGCGCCCTGCGCCTTATGGTTTTCGATCACGCCAAACGGCATAAGCAGCGACTGCTCGATCTCCGACTGGAAAAGCAGTTTCGGGTTTCGCACCCTGCCGTCACGGCTCACTTTTTTCCAATAGGTGTCGTAATCGTAAACAATGGACAACGCCTCGAACAGCGGGGTCAGCGAACCGTATTTCATGATGCACTTATTCAGGCTGTTCAGGAACTGCATGTTGGCTTTACCGTCCATCATGCCTTCATCTTTGCTCTTAACGTTCCGGCGGCAGAAATACGCGGCCAGATGCAGGATGTCCTCGTATGCTTCTTTCTGCCCGGCCGTCAGCTTTTCGTTCAGTTCCTTTTCGTCAATAAAGCGTTGCAGGGCTTGCGTCATGCTCTTTCGCGTGCCTGCATCCTGCGGGACCAGCATATCCTGGACATCTTCGTCCTGATCCACTTCCTCGAAATGGGCTTCGTACAGATTCTCCCCAACATCCGAAGCGGCCGGGGCATCCATGCAGGAAGTGTAGAGCCGGTAGTTTTCGAGGTCCTCCAGAATGGACTTCCACAGGTACAGGACCGGGGCGGCTTTCGCTTTGGCGGTCGGGATCACGATCTTGGCGTACCGCCCGGCGATCCCAAGGAACCAGCGATGCAGGCCCTTGCACTCGTAGATGATCTCGTTCATCAGTTCAAAGAACTGCTGGTCGCCGCCGTCAATGAGCGTATTTTTCCCTCTTGCCTTACCGGCCATATTCACCATCGTATTGATGATGACGTTCACCGCTTCAAACTCGGCTGCGTTCAGCTCTTTCTTCAACGCCTTCATATCGGCGCGGATCTGGATCTCTTCTTTCAGTTCCGCAGGCTTTTGGCCGAAAGAATATGGGATCGTGGTCTCCGGCGAGGACACATACCCAAACGACATAACGGAAGAATCATCCACATCCATGGATTCCGCTAGGGGTTTGCTGCGCCTTTTTCGCCGTTTGGAGATGGTCGAGGTGATATCCGTCAGGTTTTGGGCGGCTTCTTTCTGTTCCACCTGCTCGATCTGTACGGAAATTTCGACCACTTTTGATTTTGCCTTCTTGTAAACGGCGTAGTCGAACAGAATATCGGTGTGGCCGTTGATCTCGCTCTTGGCTTTATCCAGCACCGTTCTGCGGAAGTGCGCCCAGTTCGTCGCCGAGCAGTCCACCTGTTTGCGCAGATTGTCAATGTTCCAAACCAGCAGTTTTCCCTTTGCCTTGTTTTGCAGGTAAAGGTTCTGGTAACTCTTGCAAAGTTCGTAAATTCTGACACTATACTGACTCTTCATCAGCATAATGTAGGTCACGTCCATCGTGGTGTAAAACTCTTTTAGCTGAATAAGATGCGGTTTCAAAAACGGACTCAGCGTGAGTGTAATCTTCCCGGTCCGCTTGTCGATAGTACTGCCGTCGATCCAGCGGAACATGGTGATCTTCTGCGTACCCTCGATCCGGATCCACTGGACCGGGGTGCTTGCAATATCCGAGATATTTTTCTTCACCTGGTTGTACATCGACCCGTTATGAGGATCCACACCGCAAAGTTTCAGAAACTCATAGATCGACATTTCATACCGGGGAAGTTCTGTGTCGGACGGTTTGATCATCGCAAAGATGTGGAGCATCAATTTCTGCTGGCTAAGCGTCAAATTGTACATCGCATTTTGGATGAGTTCGTTCGACTTGCGGACGACCGTCTGGTTCCCGCGTTCGCTATATGTTGCGACAGTGCCTTCTTGCCCTTCGAGATCTTCTTCCGCAATGAGGGACGAGAATTCTGCCATCTTCTTTTGACTTGCCACGAGCAATGCTCCTTACACATCATCTTTTGAACCCGCAAGATAATACCATATTGTGCTGTTCTCGTCAATGATTGTAATAATCGACACATTACGAAAATATCCGCACTTTTGCAGGGTTTATCAGCATTATGTCCTTTATAAATTTATTTTTTAGCATAAATAGGTAGAGTGTGTTCCCAATAACAACAAAAATGTGCAAAGAATAACAATGCTAATAGGCGGTTTGCAACAACATAAAATATTTTCGTTTTTACAATGTGCACAAGATAACAACTGCAAAAATGCGGGGTCAACTGTGCCGGAAATAACAATATTTCTGCTCAACTGTGTGCTGGATAACAACAAAAAAGAAAAATGGGGGGTTCTGGATCAAATCCGGGGACCCCGTACACGCAAATGTGCGCAAAATAACAACCCCACAAAATAAGATCAAAAAAGAGAAAATGTGTCGTGGATAACAACAGACGTGTTACCCTGCTGTGCTCAGGATAACAACATTCTGAATCGCAGATGTGCTTAGAATAACAACGGGGATTTTGGATTGGAAAAAAGTCGAAACACGGGTAAAGATGTGCGCACAATAACAACCGTGATAAAGGAAACGATTCTATTTACGGCATTTCTGCGGATGCTTTTTGAATGAATGATATACCGATGTATTTTAACTATTGCGCCGCCTTTGGGCAGGAAAGATGTGCTGTGAATAACACCTCTATATTTCCTCTAACTGTGCTGAAGATAACAATGAAGATAACAATCCTGTGCAAAGAGGGTTGGGAACGCTAAGATGTGTTCTTTATAACAACATGATTTTACAAAATCCCCGCAAAGCGAAGAAAATTTCTTCCTGCGAAACTGTGCGAAAAGTAACAACCCCTGCGCCCGGTATATGCACGGTAGAAAAGGTGGTTATATTCAGCACAGTAAAATTTTTGTGCGAGAAAAATCGGGCTCCTTTTTTGGATGGAAATGCAAAGCAACTGTGCTGTAAATTACAACAGAATTTTTTGGATAATAGATTGCCAAACGGGGGCACAGCGGCGGTGAGGCCCCCTGTACCGTTAGGCGGGGAAGCGGTTTTATGTGCTGCACATATTTATTGCTCCTCTTGATTTGGGGGTGAACCGGGGTATGCAGAAAGATTTTGCTGGTTACACAAAGTCAATCACAAAACAAATGCTCCTGGCGGGGGCGCTAAATAGCTGCAGCCGACCCATAAGCCCCGGTTCGTACTCAGCTTATGAAATTGACAGGCCGGGAATAAACATCTGAGTGGGTGCAGAGCGATTGCGGAGAGGGCGGCGGGATTTTGAAAAAATCTGTTCAGGCTGGAATCTTTGCAATCTATAATTTTAACATAAAGTCAAAGAATTAACATTTGTGTATGGACTATAACGGGTTGATGAAATATTCTTCTCCTGATTTTTATTTTAAGGAGGACATATTATGTCAACTGTACCGTCAAACTACCCGACTCTTGCCGATGCTGTGTTGGAAAAGCGCCTGTATTCGCCCATCTATTCCACGCAGGAAAAGATGGCGGAATACCTGGGCATTTCGCTCAATGAGTACAAGAAAATCGAATACGGGCATATTCCTAAAACGTGTATCTTCATGGCGATCTGCCGCCGGCTGGAATTGGAGCCGATGGATTACTGGCGCGAAATATTGCAGAAAGGCGGTTTCGACCCGGAAGAATGGGAAGATGAACCAGAAGAAACAATCGATAGAAAAAGAGTGCTTTCAAGATAAATAGTCAGAACCCCCGGCAAAGCCGGGGGCTTGGGTTAGCCCTAGAAGGGCATAAT
>SAMEA3387511__coassemble_2609_pt1 | contig 8969 bp, 8 predicted proteins | sample SAMEA3387511__metabat2_low_PE_011 | metagenome-assembled genome bin SAMEA3387511 (sample SAMEA3387511) | Felis catus | biome: Faeces | place: United Kingdom | collected 2012
ACCACTATTCTCTCATACCTGTCTACCCGGTCCCACGTTTGACGCTTACGAAAGTCGCGCCGCCGCCCGGCGTGTCGAGCACGGTCAGCGAACCTTGCTGCAACCTGGCCAATTCCGTTGCTACAGACAGCCCCAAGCCATAATGCCCGGCTTTGTTTGGTGCCTGCTGTTGCTGCGCCTCCCTGCGATAAAAGTAGTGGAAAACCGCTTGCTTTTCCTCGTCCGGGATACCCGGCCCGTGGTCTACCACCCAGAACCGTATTTTCCCTTCCTCACACTGATCGACCCGCAGCTGAACAGAACTTCCTTCCGGGGCATAGGAATGCGCATTATCCAGCAAGATGGAGAGTATCTGCTCCAGGCGCTGCTCATCCGCAAAAACAGATGGCAGTGCCGTATCTGGCAGCTGCAAGGTCAGTTCCTGCGCTTTCTGTGCAAAAATGGGAACAAACTTTTCATAAACAGACATCGAAATATCTTCCGGCACCAAGGGCTGTAGTTGTAATTTCCAGCGCCCTGTACCGCCATTGGTAAGAACCAGCATATCGTCGATCAGCCTTGCCATTTGGCGGGTCTCGCGCTGGATGGTTTGACAGGGTTCTTCCGGGTCGGATACTCCGCGCCGCAACAGATCAACGGAAGTGGAAATCACTGCAAGAGGGGTTTTCAATTCATGGCTGGCGCCAGCTAAAAAACGCAGCTGCTCTGTATGCGCTGCTTCTACCGGGCGGATCACTCGCTTGGACAGCCATGCGGCAACTATGATCAGTGCCGCCCATGCAATGCAAAAAACGACCGCATATTGAACAAGCAGGCGCATCATCCCGGAAACATCCGTTGTCATTGGCTGCAATACAAGCACATTATACCACTGCGTCGTTGAAGCAGAATGATTTTGCAGTGCCGCCCGCCATTCTTTTCCTGCGGCGGTCAGGACAAAGGTGCCGCTCTGGGCCTTTGATGAATACAGCGTTTCCCCTACGGCATCTTCTTTCAGTTCTGCCAAAAGGGCATCCCGCATTTCTGCCGTCAGTGTGGGCGTGAACGTGAGCAATGTTCCCCCATCAACAACGGCCACGGATAGATCACATTGTTCTGCAAACTGCAACAGGCTCTGCGTATCCACACTTCCTGGTGCCGACAAATACGCATTCGCGGTTTGGCTTTGAGACAGAAACAACGACTGCGCAGCACTCTGGCTCTCTCTCCTTGCCGCATGAAATGAAATAGCACAGGCGATAAAGAGCACCAACCGGTCAAAATTGCGCAAAAAGCGGTTATTCGGTACTGCAAATGACGGTATATTTCTTTTCGGGAAGATTTTGTTCTATTCTTCTGCTTCATATTGCAACTGATAACCAGTCCCTCGGCTGTTTATGATTTTAACTTTTGAATGCAGATGTATCAACCGCTGCCGAACCAAATGGATATAGGTGTCGATCGCCGCATCCGTCACCTCTGCATCCGGTCCCCAAATCCGATTGAAAATAACACTTCTGGTAATGGGAGTGCCCGCGCTTCGCAAAAGGAGTTCCATCAACTGTGCCAACCGCTTCGGCAGGACTTCCTCTCCTTCTGGCCCTTTGAGCAACCGAACTCCTGGCTGGTAGCAAAGATCGCCAAAATCCAATTGACTTGGATCTTCCAGGGGGACCGTCCGCCGCGACCAGATCCGCAAACGAGCCAGCAATTCTTCCATGGCAAATGGTTTTACGATATAATCATCGGCTCCTGCGTCCAGCCCGCTGACTTTATCCCCAAGACTGTCCAACGCAGTAAGCAGCAGAATAGGCGTCGTAATGCCCTGTGCCCGCGCCTTTCGAGTTATGGTCAGACCGTCCTGGCCAGGCAGCATCCGATCCAGCAGGATCAGATCACTGCTATTGTTCATAATTTGAAATTCAGCATCTATTCCGTCAGCGCAAGGAACCACCGTATATCCTTCGCTTTTCAGAACAGCCTCGATATTGTGCCGCAAAGCATCATGATCTTCTACCAAAAGAATTTTCATTTTTTTCCTCTGTTTTGAAAAAAATTCAGGATAATTTAAGTGTGCATCCGTTACAATCAGTGTAAAGCAAATTGCGAAGGGAGTCAACCATCATGAAGCAAATCGGAAAAAAGCTCTTATCCGCAACACTATCAGCCCTGATGATAGTGTCGGCCTTATCCGCATGCGGAAGCTCGCCCTCGGATGTTGCCGAGACTTCCGCCCCGGCCAGTGAATCTTCCAGCGCATCTGCCGATTCACAATCCACGGAAATTCCAAAAACAGGTACGGCTACAGGCGCCTATCTTCAAGAGTCTATGTCCGAAAACCTGCCCGATACATATAGCCGCTTTTACGATCTGCGGATCGATCAGGATGGAAACGTCCGCCTGGTCGGATTAAACTCAACGGGTAAACTTCAGCTCTTACAGTTTGAATCCTCTACATGGACTGTTCTGCAGGAAAGCGACATGCCTGCCAACGCCCCAAACTATGTGGACATCGCAGATGACGGCTCGATTTGGGCTGTCACAAGAAACAGCGACGGGCAGTATTCGCTTTGTACCGGTCGAGACGCGAATGCATTAGAGCCCGTAGAGGTGGATAGTCTGCAGCAAACCGATGCTCTACCGATTGATCTTCGGCTGACCGATGACGGAAAAGTTTTTCTGACAGTACAAGTGGTAGAATCCACCATTTTCGTACTGGTCGACTGCGCCACGCGCCAAGTCACAACGATAACCCCCGGCTTTTACGGCAGCCCGGTCCTGTATTCAGAGGGGGAAGTTTACGCTTTTGTTACTGGCAGCTCGAACCTGACTGTCTTTGATGCAAACAGCGGAAATACTTTGCAGCAATATCAACTGCCCCTTGCTGAGTCCCTGCCCTCAACATGTGCCGCTTCTGTAAACAGCGGTGTTTTGACCTGGGCCGACAGTAACGGAATCCATCAGCTCGCCCTGGATGGCATGCTGCAGCAAACATTCGCTGACAATCGCAGTTTTGTACTCGCAAGCAACGAGTTTATAAAACAACAGCTTGTTGTGGATCAAGACGGCAGCTATTGGGTCAGCGGGATGGATGGCAACAATCATGCGCAGCTTTACCGCTATCACTACGATGCGGAAGCGACGATTCCTTCTGGCAGTGAGTTGGTTATCTGGGCTATGGAAGACAGTTTTCTCCTGCGGGAGGGCATCAATGCTTACGCGGCCCAGCATCCAGAGCAGACCATCACAGTGGAATACGGGCAGGATAGCATAAATAACGGAATGACGCTTGATGATGTTATTCGAACCCTCAATGTGGAGATCTTCGCAGGAGAGGGGCCAGATGTGCTTGTATTGGATGGGCTGCCGATCGAATCCTATATAGATCAGGGGATTTTGGCCGATTTAAGTCAGGTTGACACCGATGATTGCTATAAGAACATTGTAAATTGTTATACAGATTCGGATGGCTGTTGGGCACTGCCGCTTTTATTCCGTCCCGGCTTGCTCTATTGCAAATCGCAGGAAAACGCCGAACTGCTATCGCAGGCGCAGTGTTTGACTGATTTGCAGGATCTGCTTTGCGTAAAGTCAAATTTCCACTATGACGGCTATTACAACTTGTTCAATGAACTGTACCCCGCTTCCAGTGCGTCCATCTTTGCGCTTGGCGCGCAAGAAGTAAACGAAAGCACTCTGCGTGAATTTTTAACTGTTACCGAAGCGGTCGTTCAGGCACAAAACATCACTTCTGAATTTGACCCGCTATTTGGCGATGGTGAAGATACAGCAGGCACTTCTGATGGCCAGCATTTGGCTGTAGATATTCCAGTCAGCATGAATTGGTACGCACGCCCACAGGACCCTGCCGATTGTGCGGCCGGCTGTCCCAGCGATTATTCGTTGACCTACATTTATATGGTCAGCGAAACACAAGCGGTCCCGGCTTTAATTCGCCCCCTTCCGGGCAACGTGTTCGTTCCCGCTATGACTATGGGGGTACTGAATACTTCTGATCAGGTAGATGCCGGGGTGGAATTTATTCAGACCATGCTGGACTGCGAAAATGAGCAAGTAGCTGACCGGGGCAGTTTTAATGGTTATTTTGTTCGTGAAGGGGTGCAGATGCGCACAACGGGCGGCAGCAGTGACCTTCCCACGCCTGCTGAATTAGGCTTAGACACCGTATGTGCTCAACTGACCACCCCCGCCAATACGGACTTGAGCTTGAAGGAACTCGTCTACGACGAAGCCTCCCAGCTGTATAGTGGCAATCAGGATCTGGAGACCACCATAGCCAACATTCTGCAGCGGGCGAACCTGTATTATGCGGAACAACGATAGGCGTTTGCGAAGCCGGCACACGACCGCCTCTCAAGAGAACCGGGCTGCGTGGTTGTTCCTGCTTCCAAGTTTAATCGGGGTTCTTTTGTTCGTTTTGCTGCCATTTGTCGAGACGATCCGGCGCAGCATGTTCGACACGATGGGAAGTACGTGGGTAGGTTTTTCCAATTATGATTCTGTTTTACAGAATGACGCTTTCCAGCTGGCCGTAGCCAACACCGCTCGTTTCCTGGGTATTTGCCTGCCCCTTCTTCTATCCGGGAGTCTGATTCTTGCCCTGGTCCTTCACAGTCGCCCCTTGCGAGAAACAAAGGCCGCGCGCGTTTTTAAGACCACCTTTCTGCTTCCTATTGCTATCCCTGTAGCCAGTATAGTTCTTCTCTGGCAAACACTTTTTTCCCGCCAGGGGCTATGCAATGGCTGGTTGACATGGCTGGGTGCGCAGCCTGTCGACTTTATGGGGACGGGAGCGGCATTTTGGGTCTTAACAGCGACCTATCTGTGGAAAAACTGTGGTTACACACAGGTTCTTTGGGCGACCGGCTTAGAAGCTATCCCTGCAGATCAGTATGAGGCAGCCCGTGTGGATGGCGCAGGCCCTTGGCAACAGTTTTGCCACATTACTTGGCCTGCACTTCAGCCTACTCTGGCGCTGACCCTGATTTTAAGTTTGCTCAATGCGTTCAAGGTCTTTCGCGAGGCGTATCTGGTAGCTGGGCGTTATCCACAACAGAGCATTTATTTGCTTCAGCATCTATTTAATAACTGGTTTTTGAGTTTGGACTTGCCACGCCTGGCGGCGGCCGCCATATTGGTGGCATTGGTACTGTTGGCTGGAATTCTGGCCTTGTTGAAATGGTGGGATCACTGTGCAAAAGAAGAATAAAGCCAAACGAGGTCACTGGATTTGGGTATGCCTGATCCCGGCCGCGCTGCTGGTATGGTGGCCGCTTTGGTTTCTCTGCACCGGTGCTCTGATGCCGGAAGAGGAGTTGGGGCTGACGGTAGGCCCCGCGCTGGGGTTGCACAATGGCTTCGCTGCCTGGCATATTCTGCCGTCCTGGCCCACCTTGGAACCTTTGCTGACGCTCTTGTTGGATACACCGCAGTTTTTTGTGATGTTCTGGAACAGTATGGAGCAATCCGTCACTCAAGTGGCAGGCCAGTTATTAGTAGGCGCACCGGCTGCGTGGGCCATCAGCAGACTGCGTTTCCACGGCCGAGGGGCGGTTCGCGGTTTGTATATCGTTTTAATGCTATTGCCTTTCCAGGTCACAATGGTTCCCAGTTATCTGGTTCTACGTCAATTCGGTCTATTGGATACCCCCTGGGCTGTCATTTTGCCCGGTATCTTCTCAACTTTCCCGGTTTTCATTATGGAGCGCGGCTTTGACGCGATACCGAGAGAAGTATTGGAGTCTGCCGCTATAGACGGAGCTGACCATTGGCACCGCTTTTGGAACATTGGTATCCCGCTTGGTGTACCTGGGATCATTTCTGCGCTGACACTGGGATTCCTTGATGCCTGGAATGCTATCGAACAACCCATGGCCTTTTTGAAGTCACCACAATATTGGCCCTTGTCCCTCTATCTCACCAATCTTGACACTGAGCAATTAGGTTTATCAATGGCGGCCAGTTTATTGATGCTGGCTCCTTCTGTATTGGTTTTCCGCTTTGGGCAAACCTACCTTGAAACCGGTCTCGCTGCAGGGGCTGTGAAAGGATGACGAACTTGGAAATCATACATAAACTAAAACGGCGCCTTCACGCCATCTCCGAAAACAGTACGAATCAGTCACGTGCGGGCATTGATTTTCTTCGTTTTCTGGGTGTCATGCTCATTTTGACGCTGCTTGTACGTGGAACAGCAGCAGCCACGACCCCTGTTGTCACCGTGACCAACCCTTATCAGGGAACCGTTAGTCAGAGTTTCATTTTGTCAGGGGAGCTCTCTCCCGGAGCAGGTACCCCCTTGACTCTTCCGGAAGGGCTGCTCATAGAACAGGTCCTTGTCCAGCCAGGCGATTCGGTCACGCAGGGGCAAACACTGGCCGTCCTTTCGGTAGACGATATTGATACTGCGATCGACCAGCTCCAAGCTTCTTTGGAGCAGCACCAGGTGCAGGCCGACCAGCTTACGAATGCAGACGTTGCCGATTCGTTCGCGTGGCAGCAGGCACAACAACAGTTAGACCGTGCCTATTCCAATTATCAGCAAATAGTTACCGAAAACGAACAGGCTATCGCCAGTGCCCAGGAAGCCTTAGACAGCGCCCGCAAGACATTGAGTGAAGTGGAAGGCCGTGAGCCGCAGCGGCCTTTTGAAGATTCATACTGGGAAATGGCCACTCCGGAACAGACTGAAACAGAGCAAAAGTACTCCGATTGGCAAAACGAATTGAGTAATGCACAGGCTGCGGTCCAACAGGCACAAAACGATTTAGAAAGCGCTCAGCAAACGGCAGAAAGCGAACAGGAAAATGCGCTGGCTGCCGCCCAAAGTGCGGAGGACTCCCGCAACAGTGCCCAGCACAGTTACGAAAAAGAGGCGGCCGATTTAGCGGAATCCAACCGTTCCGATCTCGCCAGTGCCGAAGTGCTTTTGGCTCAGATCCGTCAAGAAAAGCAAAAACTTGCAGATCTGACTGCGCTAAAGAATGCTTCTGGCAACTTTTCTGCTCCAGCGGATGGGATCATTACCGAGATTTCCTTAGTACCTGGCGAAACCAGTTCCGCCGTTGCAGGTCTGCTTGCCGCTGGTGAGCAAAGTTATACCCTTATTACCCCTGTGACCTCTGCGCAAAGTACCTTGATACAGTCGGGATGCACCATTTCGGTAAAACAGGGCCAGACCACAGGGAGCGCCGCTTTGGAAAGTATCGAATCGGATATGGCGCAGTTAACGGTATCGGGGTCACAGTGGAAAGTCGGAACTGCTACCATTACAGTCACTACCACGAGTGGCGAAAGTGGGCTTTGCCTGCCGGCTACCGCAGTCAACAGCGATAATACAGGAGACTTTGTTTATCTTGTAGAAACGAAAAACACCGTGCTGGGGGCACAGAACGTTTTGGTACGCCTCCCTGTCACCGTCGATGAACGCGGGGATGGGGTCGTACGCGTTTCTGGTGCGCTGGATGGAAAGGAACAGATCGTCAGTGCCAGTAGTAAACCACTTTCTGCCGGGGCGCAGGTACGGATCGATGCGTAAGCGTTTGATCGTGCTGTTCTGGCTGGGGTTATATGTGCTGTGTCTGTGGCTTGCTGTGCGGGCAGCTGCCGAAGCCCAGCAAATCAGTCCGGGGGCCAGTTTACGATATGTTCAGGCACTACGGAGTGATCAGGTAATGAAAGCCCGTGCGTATGCGCAGAGCGAGCAAAACGAGGACGGGATTTTTGCTACATTCTGGACGGAGAATGAGAGCAGCGTTCAAGCTGCCGCCAGTCAACGGACCGTCCAAGAAGTATGCAGCATTGGATTTTATGGAGCGGCATCGGCAGCGTATGCGGCAAATTACCTGTATGGCACAGCTCCAGGTGATGGGGATACCAGTCAATGCTCCGTCAGTATCTCACTTGCTTGGGATCTATGGGGCAGTACAGACGTGTTGGGACAAATATTAACACTGGACCCCGACACGGAGAATGCGCGAAGTTACGAAGTATGTGGCATTTTTTCCGGCAATTCCGACCGAGTTCTCTACGGAGCAGGCAGTTCCGATGCGTTCCGCTATATCGAACTGACCCATATCTCCTTGGACAACCCTTCTCAGAGCGTTCAGCAATTTATAGCTGGCAGTGGTTTGGAGCAGCCAGACCAACTGTTATATGACGCCGCAGTCGCTTGGCTGTTGGACGCATTGACAGGGATGCCCGTGATACTTCTGTTTGTAGGGTGTCTATGGAACGTCCTGTTCCGGATTTTCTGGAATAAAAAGCAGCGAGAACTCATGATGTTCATCATTGCCTTACTTTTCGTCTGCTTGTTGCCCATGTGGCTATCTGCGTTGCCCGGTTGGCTCATACCGAACCAGTGGGGCAGTATGGCAGCGTGGAGTTCACTCGTTTCGGCAGCCGGAGATCGCTTGCAGGAATGGTTTGCTCTATGGCCCACAACAAGGGATGTACACCTCAAAGCCAAAGTGCTGCAAGTCATAGCCGCCACACTTGGCAGCATTGTATTTGCCATCATCGCCTTCTCGGCGTGGGCTCGTCGTCCGATCACCCATGCACCTCGAAATGCAGATGCGGCCCGGTCGCGCAAACAACGTTTTCGGTGGCAGCATAAGAAGTAAAAAGCGAATGAATTTCATTGGTGACGGATTGAGTTAAAAATAATTAAGCTGTAGGCCGAACTTTTCCGAAGTATAAAAACAGCAGCGAAACTGGTTTGAGTAGTTCAAAATGACGGTTTTCGGACAATAAATAAAGGCTGTTCCATCCCAAGAACATTCTTTCCCACACGGTTTGCCCGTCTGCAATTTCTTTATATTGCGCAAAATCCGTTTTTTACATAAACGCTCAATATCTGGCATGGTAACACTCATTAGGTGTCCTCCCTGTTTTGCGTGTAGCAGGTCGTTTGCTTAGTAAGCGTCAAACGTGGGACCGGGTAGACAGGTATGAGAGAATAGTGGTGGAAC